>SDBT01003520.1_pt1 | contig 27023 bp, 24 predicted proteins | sample 2277101 | NCBI WGS metagenome assembly SDBT01 (sample SAMN10404973, study PRJNA504765) | marine sediment metagenome | isolation source: marine sediment core GS10_PC15, 103 cmbsf | place: Arctic Ocean: Southern Knipovich Ridge | collected 2010 | reverse complement strand
TTCCATCGATCGGTTGCTACTCTTGGCAAAGCAAGGGCTCTATCGGCGGCGCGCGGGGAGTCGCAAGGCGCGCGCCGCCACGACGACAACGACGACAAAGGTGCTCAGGGTCACGAGAACAACAGCCCACGGCGGCCAGCGCACGGGGTCGCGCAGCAGGGCGATGCAGCGCGTCGAAACCTCGCGCGGGACGCCCTTGCACACCAGCGCCGGCCCTGCCACGGCGCTGGCGTTGGCAATCCACGCGGTGGCGCCGCCGTTGAGGGCCGCGTCGGTCCATGCCGGCGGCGGCGCCACGCCCAGCCCCGCCGCCAGCGTTGGCCCCACGTCCAGCGGACGCGGAACTGCGCGCGCTGTTGGCGCCCCAGGCCCAATCCACGCGCCCACTGTCCGCAGTGTTTGCGGCGAAGCCACAGTGTGGCCGCGCCCTTGGCCGCCGTGGTCGCCAATCACCAGATGCACCGCGGGAGTGCGCCCCCAGCACGCCGCCACGCCCACGGCCTCGTCGGCGCACTGCACGGCCTCGCGGTACTGCCGCGAATCGCGCCCGTGGCGGTGCAGCATGCGGTCGGCCACGTCGATGCGAATGACTACCACAGATGCGTTGGCGGCCCGCCCGGCTGTGTAGGCCGACCAGTCGTTGCCGTGGGCGCACGCTCCGCCGGCGCACAGCCGCGGGTCCACCACGTCGCCGCTCCACTGCGGCCACCGCGCCTGGTACGTTTCCAGGTCAGAAAAAACCTCCCACAGGGGCGTGAGCCTGGCGTCGGCGGCGGCGCACGGCGTTGCCCCCGTGCACCCCGCCAGGGTCGGCGGGGCTGTCCAGAACATTGCGCGCCAGTTGACGGTTGAAATAGAGGGCTCAAAGGCGCGCACATGGTCCAGGCACACCGCGCCCGCCGCGCACTGCTGCCGCAGCCACGGGTACAGGTCGGCGGCGTCGGGGCTGTCGAGGGACGCCGCGCCGTCGAGGGCCCACACATAAGCCGGGGCGGCGTGCGCTACCCCCGCCGCAAAGGCTGTGGCAGCGAGCCACAGGCGCATGCGCATACTCTGCTTGCGCGGCGGGGCGACGGGTATACTCTCTATTCGTTGGAAAAGAAGTCGGTCGCAGGCGGCAGCTCCTCGTCGTCGGTCTCGTTCACGAAGGCCGTCCGCGCGTGGACGCGCTGGCGGTAGGCCGGCGTCTGGCGGAGTTTTTCGTCGACGCGCTCGGGGCGGCACTCTTCCACTTCATCCGGGGTCGGGTCCATTGCCATCTTCTGGAAGTGGCGGCGGGTAACAAAGTCGTCGAGGGGTATGTTGAGGTGCGCCCGGCGCAACCCAGTCCGGGCCTGCGACAGTTGCTCCAGAGGCCCCGTCACAAAGTCCCGGTCGTACGTGCCGGTGGCATTGGTGTTGACAACAATCATGGAACGGTCGGGATTGGCGACGAGCGGCACGAGCGACGGGACGTACGGATTGGTCTCGTCGGGGACCATGAGGGCCACGCTCCGCCCCTCGCCGGTGTGGCGGTGCCCCGCGGCGGCCACTGTTTCGCGGAGGGCGTTGTGCTCGCAGATGCGGTTCCAGTTCACGGTCCGGCTGTTGGGGTCAGTCGCCAGGAGGCCGCTTCCGTAGAGCGTGTTGGAGAGGACGTAGACCATGCGGTGCGGCTTGCCGCCGCCGCCGCCGCTCTTGAGGCCGCTCCGCGGCGGGGCGTTCTGCATCACGATGTGCAGGGTAAACACGTCGACGCGCTCGCCGGCGCGGAACACTTGCCCGCGGTCGGGGCGCCACTCGTACGGCGGCGTCCTGACGCGCTTGCCGGCCCACTTGTCGAGGACGGCCCGGATGTCGCCGGGCGGGATGGCCACGCCCATGCCGCTCAGCACCGCCGCGGCGACGTCGTCGCACAGGCGGTCCATGCCCACGCCGAGGCAGGCGTACTCCCACTGCGCGGCCTTGGGCGGCGGGGCCTCAATGTACGTCGTGCCCTCAAAGGGGTGGTCCTTGGTGCCGAGGTAGCCCAAGCAGTCGGCGCTGGACTCGGGGTCGGCAAAGTGGCCGCGCCAGTCGCCGCCGCCGTGGGCCACGCGGTCGATGTGGATCTGGCGCAGGGCGGCGCGGACCGGCTCCTCGAACGAGTTCACGAAAGCGTGGCGGAAGGCCGACACGGCCATCCAAGCAATCTCCTCGCTGTCGCGGAGGTACGGGGCGATGACCGGGGCGTGGCGCGGGCTAAAAGCCTGGTCGTAGAACGGGGCGCCCGGAAGAACGTAGAGCGTAAAGAACCAGTTGAGGTGGACGAGCTGGCGGGCAAAGGCCCGGACGCGCTCGGTGTCGCGCTCCTGCTGGGGGACAATGCCCTCGCTGGTGACCCTGGCGCGGACGCGCTTGATTTCATTAACAATGACCGTGGTGGCCTCGAGGGTAACGTCGGGGAGGGCCCCGACCATGATGAGCTTTTCCACCATGTACACAGTGGCCTGGCGCAGGTGGCACAGCGTCACAAAGGTCTGCTGGACGGCGCGGTCGCCGAGGGTGAGGTCGGCGTCGCCGGCCTGTTCGGTTGCCAGCGAGACGCCGGCCTCGGTTGCCCACGCCGTGAGGGTGTCCAAGTGGACGGGGTAGAAGCGCGACAGAGTGGTGGGGTCGACGTCGCCGGGGAAGTTGGTGGCCCAGACCTCCACGGCCTCGCGGCGCGACGTGATTTTGACCCGCTTGCGGTCGCCGTCCTTGTCGTGCATGAGGACGGCCACGGTGCGCTCGGGGCGCGTGGACTGGATTTTGAACACCCGCCGCGCCTCGGCTATGCCGGGGTCGTTCTTGCCGGCCCCTGTGGTTTGGGCCTCGTCGCGCAGGCTAATGGTGTCGCAGGCGTTGCGGTCGACGTCGGCCGAGCGCTGGCTGTCGTAGGCGCTGTTCTCGACAGAGTCGGGAATGGACAGGATCTCGAGGACGGCCAGCATGAAACTCTTGCCGCCTTCCTTGGGGCCGCCCAGCAGGAACATCAGGTGGAGGCCGCTGTCAAGGTGGCGGCTGGCGTCGCCGAGGCCAATGAGGATGGTGGCGAGGTTGGCGACGTTGCGCAGGGCCACGCGGCAGTTGACCCGCAGGTTGGTCCACAGCAAAGCAATGGCGTTGCCGAGCGAGCTGTACCTCGCGTCCTGGACGCGGATGTTGGCCAGGCGGCTCGGGATCTGCCAGTACCCCTCGTGGCCCCACCACTGCATGATGGCCCGCCCGGCCTCGGACAGGCCGGGCGACGGCATCATGCACTGCGCTATGTAGGCGCTGAGCTTGACGCGCTCGAGGCCCCGCACCTCCGCGGCCGGCGGCACGCGCCCGCCGTGCGCGGCCATGAGCTCGGCATCCATGGCCAGGTGGCCCTTGCGCAGGGCGTGCAGGTCGCTGCGGTACGCGCGGATCTCGCCGGGGGCGGCCTCGCGCGCCAGGCCCACGCCGCCATGGACTGCCAGGGCCTGGCGGTTGAGGGCGTGCTCGCCCGACTGCCCCACCGCCAGGAGGTGGGCCGCCGCTTTCTTGTAGAGCGAGACGTAGGGCTGCTGCTTGCGCCAGAACGACGCCGTGGTGAGGCGCACCGCGTCCACAGCGCACACGCACTCGGGGCGCGGCCACGCGTAGCCCGCCGCCCCTCTGGCGTACCCGGTGTTCCAGTTGCCCTGCTCGGGGTACATGAGGGCGAGGCCGCTGGTCTCGAGCTCGTGGGCCAGCTGCCCGAACGCCCGCGACGGGCTCCAGATGAACTTGGGGTCGCCAAGGTCGTTCGTGGCGCCCACCAGGGCGGCCTCGCTGAGGACGCCGGTGCCGCCGAAGCGCGCCCCGCCGGCGGCGAGCTCCATCAAATTGCTCCACGCCTGGGCAGCGAGGGTGTGGAAAATGGAGCTGCCCTTGCGCCCCTTGTCGTCGCGGCGCAGGCCCAGCGGCTCGCCCTCCCACGGCTTGGTCCGCATCTCGCGGCGGATGCGCCGCGCCTCCTCGCGGGCGAGGCCAAACAGGGCCGGCCCGGGGTGGGAGGGGTGGGCGTCGTCGTCGGCCGCGCCGCCGCTGCCGTTGATGCCGGCCTCGACAAAGAGCCACAGGCGGTTCTCGAGGATGGTAACGCCGGGCGTGCGGAGGATGATGCTCAGGTCCTCCGGCGTCGGGCTGCCGGTTGGCGGGAGGGTGCGCCGCAAGTGCTCGGCGGCGCGCAGGGCGTGCGCGGGGCCGACCGAGCCCATGCTGGCCGGGACCCACTCGATGTAGGCCCGGACGTGGCGGTCGCGGCTGAGGGGCTTGTCGGCGCGGCGGAACATCGTCGTCACCACCCACGTGAACCACGCCGTGAGCTGCTCGACGTAGCAGGCCGCGGGCGACGTGCCGAACTTGCCGAGCGGCGCGTCGACAGTGCCGTCGATCACGTCCAGGAGGGCGACGGGGATGCGCTGGCAGAGGACGGCGCTGCAGCGCGGGAAACCCGCCGCGCCTTCGGGCCACCAGTTGCCGCGCTCGAGCACCTCGGGGAACATCGTTGACGGGCACATCGGCGGCGACCCGTGGAACACGGGCTCGTCGTCCTCGACCTCGGCCTCGGCAGCGCCGGCGCCAGCGCCAGCGCCAGCGCCGCCAGCCCCAGCCGCGGGAGCGACGATCATCACGTCGTTGGCGCGCCTCTCCACTTCGGCCACCTCGTACGCCCCCCCCGGGGCAAACGCAGCACGCACATTGTCGTCGTTGTCCATTGCTGCTGTCGCGTCGGGCACCACTGGCGAAATTTATAGGCCGCGCGCCATCTGCCCGCGGGCAAAAAACCGATCGATGGATTTTGCCCCATAACTGGGCCGGGTATAAAGCGTTGCGCCGCCGCCAAAACACCGGCGAGTGCGAGCGTGAGCGCGAGCGCGAGCGCAATGGCGAAACTATCCGAGTGCCGCGTGGTCATCGCGGGTGACGTGCCGTGGATTCTGGCCGAGATCGTGTATGACGGCGCGCTCTTTCCCAAGTGCAAGGACAAGGTGCTAGAGGAGGGGCCCACGGCCGACGTCCCCGTTCGGGCTGGCGAGAAGGAGCTTGTGGGCGCCACGGTGACGTGGGTCGGCCACACCACCGCCGCCCTGCCCAAGCCCCTGACCGCCGACCTGGTGTGGGTGGTCCGCCTGCCCGGCGCGGCGCGGACGTACCGCTGGTGCTGGTGCTCGGCGGAGGAGCTCGTTCTCAAGACCATTCCCCACAGCAAGCTGGCCACGGTCTACCCGACCAAGCACCCCATCCGCGACGTCGAGTCGTTCCGCAGCGAAACAGCCGAAGAAGTCACCATCGCGGGCAAGATCTTCGTCGCTACGAAGGTCGAGGCCGTCACCGATGTCGAATTCTCCGTGGTCCTCGGCGACCAGCGCTACTTTGACTACAAGCGCCAGCGCCGCGTGACCGCGGCCAAGAAGAAGGCAGAGCCGCCGGCCAAGGAGCAAACGCTCGACGAGATGGTGGCGCAGGCGGCGGCTGAGGCGGCCAACGCCACCGCCAACGGTGACAGTGCCGGTGCCGGTGCCGGTGCCGGTGACGGGGCGGCGGCGGCCGCGGCGGCGGCGGCGCCGCCGCGCCCCTCCGACCGCGCGGGGCTCAAGAAGGTGGTCGACGACCTGGTGAAAATGGTTGACGACAGTGACGACGACGGCGACGGCGACGGCGACAACGAAGGCGACGGTGACGACGCCAAGGGCAAGGGCAAGGCCAAGGCCAAGGGCAAGGCCAAGGCCGGGGCCAAGCCCGGGGCCAAGCCCAGGGCCAAGCCCAGGGAGCCCAAGGCCAAGGAGCCGCCCAAGAAGAGGCGCAAGAAGCTCAGGCAGTCGGCGGAAGATGACAGGGTCGACGCCATCATTGAGACCGAGGTCACCGGCAAGGACCCCGTTGTCGACGCCGTCACGCCGCTGGTTCTCCACAAACTCACCAGCGCCCCTGCGCGGTCGGAGGCCGCCGCCGTCGCCGAAGCCGAGGAAGCCTTGCGCGCCCCGGCCCCGTCGAGCCTCGAGATGACGCTCGCCCCCGCGGACGCTGTTGCCGCTGCCGCGGGGGACACGGCCAGCGCCCCCGCCACGCCGGGCACGCCCGGCACGCCCGACCCCGCGGCCTCTCCCCCGCCGCCTGAGCGGCGGGCCGCTGTTGGCGAAGAACTCCTGCCCAACGGCGCGGCCAGCCCCGTGGTCGACGTCGGCGTCGACGTCGACGCCGACGCCGACGCTGACGAGATACGCAACCAGCTCCGCAAGGCCATCCACCGCGCCGACGTGTTGTGGTGCGCCCCGTCGGCCCTCGGCGCCAGCCTCGAGCGCGTCGAGGACCTCGACGCCGACCCCGCCCTCAGGACCAAGTACGGCGACACGGTCGCGGTTGCGCTGTCGTTCTTCCTCGCCGCTCCCGAGGCGTGGAAGGCGTGGAAGGCCACGCACGCGCGGGCGCACAGCCACGTCCGCGCCCTTCTCGCCGACGGCGACACGCGCGACGACCGCGATGTGACTCGGAGCCGCGTTGACTTCTTCGGCGTTCTCGGCCAGAACACAATCCTCCCTGCCGTGGCGCAGGGTATTTTCGAGTTTACCGACCTCTTTGAGGAGCGGCGCCTGGCCCTCCTCGCCGAAGCTGAAGCCGAAGCCGAATAAGGGCGGCGGTAGAGCGAGCTGAACTGAAAGTAGAGAAATGAGCAGAGCAACTTTACAAGGCTTCTCAGGGCGTGCTCGGTGCACGGACACGCTAACGCAATGGAGCCCGCCCAGGCGGGGTCGCTTGTGGGCGTCGCTGTTCTGACCATGTACAATCGGAACCGCCCCGACGACCCCACCCTCCCCGCGGATTTGAGGACCCTCTACAAGCGCTTTGTCGGCCCCGGGGAGTGGACCAACGACGTCAACGCTCACGTCCGGTTTCTCTTTGGGCGTGGCGAGAGCGCAGAGAGGCCCTCTGTGGTCGTCCGCGCTGGCCTTCTCTTGGACATTTTTGCGGAGCCCAGTACGGGGAAGGCCGACCCGGCGGCCCTTGCCTTTGTCACCCAACGGTCTGCCCTTGGCGTCATCATGAATTTCGTGGAGTCCAACGCCGCCGAGATCCCCGAGCTGGCCCCCTTCCTCGCAGGGTTGTGGGAGAAATACTACCGCACCGCTTTCCGGCCTTATGCGGAATCTCCCACCAGGTGGATGACCGCCATGTGGAACATGGCTGACACGGCCCGATTCCATGAACCCTGGATTACTTCGCGCCGGGTCCGCGCCTTGCTTGCGAACGACGACTCTGCGGACCATCCTGGTGTCTTTCTGGAGCCCCTGCAGTCTGGCCTCTCGTACGCGCTCATGGCGCTCACTATCAGGGGTTTGCCGGCGGCCATCATGGACGTCTTGCGCGCGCACGGGGCGACCTTGGACACGCGCGGGGCTCTCGTAGCCGCCTACAACTACTACCTCGACATCCCCCCCCCTCCGGGGGGTTTTGACGGCAACGCCCATCTCGACGCCATGTTTGTTCTTTTGTGGGGCGACTCGGATGAACGCCCCGGTGACTTGTGGGCCCGCTTGGGCAGCCTCGCGCATGGCCAACAACTTGGCCAGGTTTTTCCCGACATTACCAACCTCTTCCTCTACCTGTTCGACGACCGCGGAGAGGAAAGAGTTCCCCTAGACCCGCGGGATCCTTTTCTGCGGCTGTGGCATAACGACCACGACGTCGAGTTCCACCACCCGCTTGCCCGCGAGCCACCTTCTTTCCTCGGCCGCACAAACCCTCCCAGTCAGTACAAGTTTTTTCCCCGTTGGGAAGACCTAGACGAGCAATACCCAGACGAGCGAGACCCAGACGCGGAAGGAGGCAACGCCCAGCAGCGGAGCTTGCTACATGCCCACCGCGCCTTCCGGCGGTACATGCTGTTCGCAAGCGGGCACTCTGCCCAGGCGCGCGCCTTTGCGGAGAAGCTCGTCCAGCTGGCGTACGAGGGGCTGGCGGAGGGCGACAAGGGCATTTGGTACAACTTCGCGGTGGCGGACGCGATCGCCGCCGCAAGCAGCAACAACGCCCCGCCGGTCGCTTTGCTGCTCTCGCTCTACGCCTTTCCGCCCATTGTCCTTGACGAGATCCTGCGCGTTGCCACGGCGGCCAACGCCGGCGACGTCGTGGCTGCCGTGGAGCGAGAGCGGGACGAGCAAGAGCGGGCTCGCCGCCGCCGCCTGGGAGCTGCTGCAGCCCTTGCCGCCAACGCTACCGGCGCCAACCGTTGCGGGCGTTGCGGCGGGCGAAGAAGCGCGCCATAGAGAAGGGGGTAACGCGTTATCTATAAGAGCAGTGTGTGCGCTGAGCAAGGGGTACACCAAATGGACGAAGTCGTGGCGCACGTCGCCGGGCAGCTGAGCACAACGGGGGCGCGGACATTCCGCGTCGTCCGCCCCACCGGGAGCCTGGCGTGGGAGTGGCGCGGCGAGCTCGAGCGCCTCACCGGCAGCGCGTGGGAGCTGCACCGCGCCGACGCCCATGCCACAGGCTGGTATCTCGAGGGCATTATTCACGGAAAACGCCGGGTACAAAAGGCCGCCGGCGCGCGGGTTTCCCGCCGCCAAACGTACGCATGGCCGACGGACCCGGTAGTCCGCGCCCTGGCGCAGGAGTTCCCGAGCCGGATCCCCCTGGCGGCGCGGGCCCGGCGGACGCAAAGCGAGGTGGTGCTGGTGGGGGTGCGGGCCTGGACGCGCCCGATGGTGGAGGCGCTGCTGCGCGCCCTGCCGTGGGACGGCGGCGCCAGCGTGAGCGTGACGTGGCTGCCGGGGGGGGCGGTCCGCGCCGCAAGGCCGGCCGTGGGCCCCGCCGCGGAGCCCGGCGGCACGTAGACACGTCCAGCCGCGAGCCGCAGGTCTTTAACGTTGTCCTCAGCTGCACGCTCGTTGTCGAGGAAGGCGTGCCCTTTGACCTGGCCCGGTTCAACCCGCTCATTCCCACCATGTGCTGCCCGCAGGGCAAGCGCTTCCCCGCCTATCTCATCAAGTACGTTGAGCCGCCGGGAACAATGCTGCTGTTCAACACCCGGCGCTGCGTGGTGGTGGGGGCCCACCGCACGGAGGACGCGCGGCTGATCGCCGAGTACACCGCGCGCGAGTTCAGCCGGTGCACCGGCCTCAAGGCCACGGTCACGGACCTGTGCTTGCAGAACGTCGTGGGCGGCGGCGTCCTCCCCGGCCCTGTCGACCTGGCCGAGGTTTTCTACCGCTACGGCGCGTGCGCGTCGTGGGAGCCGGACTCGATTTCCATGGTCATTCTGCGCCCCCCGGATATTAAGCCTGTTATCCTCCAGTACGCCTGTGGGAGCTTTGTGGTGACGGGGTCGTCGTCGGTCGAGGAGTTCGAAGCCGCCTTTAGATGGTACTATGCCGACGTCCAGTCGCTTGTAAAAACGGACGTCGCGGAGGAAGTGGGCAACCTGACTGCAGCTGACGTGGCCGACCGCCTCGAGGCCGCCAACTTCGACCCGACGCGCGATGCCGTTGCCAGCGCAAGCGCCAGCGCAAGCGCCAGCGCAGGCCGCCTCTAGGGCGCTGGCTGTGCAGCAGTGCAGCCGCGTCGACGTCGGCATGATGCTCGGCCACCTCGCGTTTGGCATTGTTGGCGCCGCTGTGGCCGAGGCCGACAGCGACGGCAACAGCGGCGGCGACGCCGTGGCCGCCACCGGCCTCGTTCTCTTTATCGTAACAGCCTGGGCGGCGTGGCGCGAGGCCTTTAGCGACTCTTGGCTGACCAAGGGCCTGAGCGGGCCGCTCTTTGGGTGGCTGGTGGCCTACCTTATCATCCGCGTCGACATGCCCATTCCCGCCTCGCGCATCGCCGGCACCTACCTCATGCTCTTCCTGGCCTTTGCCGTGGCGTGGACTTACCGGACGTACCGCATCGCGTGGCGCCTGGCGGCGTGGGCCCACGCCGGCCGCAAGATTCGTGTAGACTAGGCTAGGCTAGGCTCCATAGCTACATAAACATGTCTACTACGACGCGCGGAAAGGCCGCCGCCGCCAGGCTACCAGTTGCTAGCACAGCTGCCGCCGCCAGCGCCAGGGAGTGCCAGCGCGTCCACGAAACGTGCTGGACGATATCCAGCTCCCTCCTCCGGCGGACCTCTTTGTTCCAGGTCTCTAAGCCATTCGTCGTCACTGGGAGGCGCACTTCTACGCACCCCGACGCGGCCGCTGTCTTGACTTCCGCCTCCAACTCCGCCTCGCCCGTCACCTCGGCCCAACAATTGAACATCGCCCGCGTTGGGTTGTCCACCCCCGTCACCACTACGAGGTCGCAGTCGTGCATCATCTCCGTGCGCGCCACCGCGAAGTCCGGCATCGCCGCCTCCTCCGCCCACCGGCGAAGGTGGGCGACGGCCGTGTCCACCCGCGCGCGGCGAGCTTGCGCTTGAGCTTGAGCCTGCTGTTGCTGCATCGGCGAAACCGCGCGCTAGGGCCTCCCACCGCCGCTGGTGAGCGTCGGCGTTCGCCGCCGCCTCGCGCGCCGCCGCCTTGCCCTCTTCCCGGCAAGTAAAGCAGTGCTCGGGGTTTATAGTCTTGCCGTGAGGGGCGTGCGGGCAGCTGCTCATGGCCGCTGACGTCCGCGCGCGCCTCACGCGCCTGGCCGCCTTCCCCGCCGACGCTCACGTGGTTTGGGCGCACGACCTGCTGGACCGCCTCGCCGAGACCGAGGTCTTTCCTGCTGGCAAGGCGCGCGGCGGGTACGCTCCCTCACGCGCGACCTACGCGCCGCGGTGCCGGCACGCGGTCACAAACCGGGGCGACCGGGCGCGCTCGCACGGGCGGTGCGTCGACAGCGACCTCGTGAGGTGGGTTGCCAATCCGCGGGCCTTTCGGGCCGACGATCCGAGCGTCGACGGGTGCGCTGAGGCGGTGATTCAGTACTGCCGGCGCAAGCGGTGGACGCCCGTGGCCAGCCAGTCGTACGCCTGGGACGCCGCTGTCGGCCTCGGAGCGCGCCTCGACCTTGTCCTGTGGGACCCGCGCACGCAGCGTGTGGTAGTGGTCGAGGTCAAGGCCACAACCGAGCGGTCGCCGCGCCTCAACGCCGAGTACGAGGCGCCGCGGACAGGGCGCAAGGCGCGCGATCAGTTCCAGGCCTTGATACAGCAGCGCCTTCTCGAGGCGTGCACCGGCCTACGCGGCACAACCACAGGCGTCCTGAGGGTGGGCTACGACTTTGCGGCCCGCCGCTACGAAGTCGACGCCTACCCGGTGACCCGCGCGAGCGGCGACAGAGCGTGGCCGCGCCTGGCTTTTGTAGCTAGAAAGGTATTCCGCGAAATGTAGTCTATCCATCGATCAGCGACCGCGCCACGGCGGTGAGGCCGCGGTGCCCCAGCGGCAGGACGCCGGCGTCGAGCGCGCCGGCCCCGGTGCGGTGCCACAGCAGCAACAAACACGCTAGGGCCGGCAGGGCGTCGTTGTTCCAAACATGCAAAGCGCCGGCGTGGGCCACGCACCACCCCAGGCCCGCCGGCGCAAAGCAAAGCGTTGGAACGCTGGGCACGAGGCCGGGGACGCGCGCGCCGTGCCAGGTGTGCGCCGCGTGGACGCCGCCGGCGGCGGCCCACCACTCCTCGGCCGCGCTCACAACGCGCACGTCGAGCAGCGCCAGCCAGGCCGCGTTGCGCAGGCCGGCGGGCGTTTGTGGCCCCAGCAGCGCGGCCGGCTGCAAGTGGTCGGCATACAAGTTGTCCCACGCGCGGGCCTCGCCGCGCGTCCGGAAGGCCGCAAACAGGTCGTCCATGGTGGCGGCGGCTCCGCCGCCACGGCGCAGGCGCCCCGAGTCGCGGAACAGGCCGTCCTCGGCGAAGCACGACCACGACGCCACGGTCGGAATAACAGTGCGCCCAAGAGCCTCCTTCCACACTGGCGAGCGCGCAAGGTCGCGCCCCGTGGCGCTCAGCATGCCCCGCAGCTTGTCCACGGCCGCAGGCAAGTTGTGGAGCGGCTCGGCCGCGGCGTGCTCGTGGCGCAGCCACTCTGCGTAGGCGCACTGGAGGTGCGCGTCCAGGGCCAGGCGCGCCAGGTAGCGCAGGCCTGCCACGGACAGCCGCCCCGCCGTCCCATCGCCGAGATTACCGAGATCGGGATGGTCGCACGGCCCGCGGTTGCGCGTAAACGCCGCCAGCACGGCACACCCGGCCTCGGCTACAAAGGCGTAGGCCGCAGGCTCGGCGTCGAAGCGCGCCCGCCCCAGCGCGTTCTCCACCGTCCACACCGCCTCTGTCAGCGTCCACTCTGAGCAATGGGTGAGGAAGGGAACGAGGCGCTGGCGGACGCTGGCTGCCCACTCGCCCAGCAAGTGTGGCGGTCGCGGCAGTGGGGGGGTGGCGCGGGCCGCGGCCAGCCACCACAGCGCCGCGACGTCGTGGCGGGCGCTGTCGACAGGAGCCGAGCGGAAGGCGAGGGCGCACCCGAATTCGCCGACCAGGGCCAGGACGTCGCTGAGGGTGGCGTGTTCGTTGTCGACGATCTCGACGACGGCGGTAATGCAGTCCGCGAGGCCGCCTGCGGCCGCGCCCGCGCCCGCGCCCGCGCCCGCGGCCATGGCGATGGTGATGGCGACGCGTCTGGCCGCCGCACGTCGCCCCCTATACGCGAGGTAGAGTCAGACCTGCGCCGCAAAACTCCGTGGCCGCGCCCGCAGGGTGCGCGGCCGGACAACAGCGACGTCGAGGCCGCGCTCGACCGCCTCGCCGCCGCGGCCGTGGGCGGCGAGCCGCAGGAGTGGGGCAGCGCCTTGGAGGTCGCGACCTACCACTGCGACGCGGCCCTGGGGCACGCGGGTCCGGGGCGCGCCCCGCAGGCCCGCGACGCCGAGGTCGAGGCGATGGCCCAGCGCATGGAGGGCGTGACTCTGGGCGCGCCCTCCGCCGAGATTGGCATGGAGCGCCTTGCAGCGTGGATCTGCGGCGCGGAGGTGCCGCCCCACCTGGAGCGGTCGGTCCAGATTGCCCTGTACCAGCTCCACGCCAGCCTAGGTCAAAAAGGTGTTGGCGGCCAGTAGAGACGCCTTGGGAGTCGTGCGGTTGTTGTTGTTGGGGATGTCGTCGCGGCGCTTGCCCCGCTGCTCGCGCTCGCGCGCCAAGGCCGCCTCGTAGTTTTGCAGGAGGCTGCGGTACATGGCCGTGTACTTGAGGTACGTTTCCAGCATGGGGCGGTGGGCCGTGCGCGCGCCGTCGGGCGGCTGGATGAACAGCGTTACGTACATGTGCTCCATGATGCGCTGCACGGACTCGAGCTGCCCGCGGAGGGCGCGCGACGGCCGCAAGCAGTGCGCCCCGTAGTGGATGCGGATCATCTGCTCCGTCAACACCGGGGCGTTGGCCAAACCAGAGCGCTCGAGAACGAGGCGCTGGGCGTAGGCCAGCTCGCGGAGAAAGCCGTAGAGCTGCTCGGGGTGGGCGCCGTCGAAGCGCTCGTCCTCGGCGTCGTTCAAAAAAGGCATGGCGTTGTAGCACAGGGGGCACTGCCCGCCAACCGTGGCAACAAAGCCCAAGCAATCGGCGGCGGGATCGCCGCCGACCTCGACAACGCCGGGGCCGGCCGCGGGGTCGGCCGCGCCCTGGGCTTCCTCGACAGCGTCCACGGCGGCGCGGGCGGCCGACCCGATCGCGACCCACGGCAGGCGGGCCTCGGCCTGGCAGGCCAGCTCGCGCGGCCCGCCGCCCTCCTCGGCCATGTCGCCGCCCATGCCCATGCCCATGCCCATGCCCACGCCGTCAAAGGTCGTGCCGCCGAGCGTGTCGGCCATGGCCGCGGCCTGGGTGGCGGCGCTGGTAAAGTTCATGTTCGTGCGCCTCGCGCGCGCGACGCCTCTATACGCGGCGCTCCATGAAATGCATTTCTATTCTATTCTATAGCGGCTTCGCGGAGCCCTCGGGCCTCTGCCACTACGGTTGCGCGCAGTCCGCGTTTATGTGGCTCGCTAGCGAGTGTCCATCCCTCGGTCACGACCAACCGTGGCGATCGATGGAAAAGCGGGCCACATAAACGCGGACCGCGCGCAACCGCAACCGCAGTGCCAAGCACATGGAGGTGTCGCCAGCGACGCTCGAGCTTTTGTGCGCGGTGGGGGTGGTGCGCCACAGCGTGGCGGCAGAGCGCCTGGTGGGGGGTGTCGCAATTACGGTCGTGGTGAGCAACGTCCTGGCTCAGGTGCGGCAGTGGGCACTGAGTGCCGGAAGTGTGATGCCGCCCGAGATGTCAACGTTGGGGAGGGCGGCGGGCAAAGGGAGCGTGGAGGGCGTGCTATTCTGCCTGGGCGGTATGGCGCCAGAACGGCGCCAGGTGGCGGTGAGGACGGCGATGATGGTGAGTGTTCGCTATGGCCACCTCCCAGTGATGCGGTGGTGCGTCGAAGAAGGCGGAGTCAATGTCCGCGCCATCAGCGACGGTACTCTGGCGGAGAGTGCTCGCCATGGCCGCCTTGCTATTGTGCGGTGGCTCGTCGAACAAGGCGGAGCCAACGTCCACTGGTACGGCAACGAAGCGCTAAAACAGAGCGCTTGGTACGGCCACCTTGCTGTTGTGCGGTGGCTCGTCGAAGAAGGCGGAGCCGACGTCCACGCGAACGGCGACGAAGCGCTGTGGTGGGGTGCTTCCAAACGCCGCGTCAATGTGGTGGAGTGGTTGGTGAGCGCCGAGTCCGGAGTGGAGTGGACAGCGGCCGCCGTGGGGGCGGTGCTGAGTGATGAGTACATTCACGACGAGGCAGTGCGAGCTGTCCTCCAGGCCGCGGTGGACCGCCTCGGGGCAGAGCAAGGGAAGCGGAAGCGGCAGCGGCGAGAGTAGAAAACCTGTCTATGAAATGCACCCGCACGCCGCCGCCACGAGGTAGTCGAGCGTGTGGCCGACGCCCTCCGGGGCCCACACGTAGCCCACGGCCGCCGTGGCCCGCTGCGCGATGCTCCCTACGACAGCGGCGTCCTGCGGGGCCAGCAGCGCGGTGACCGGCACCCCAACACGCGCGCCCTCGGCCGGCAGCGCCGCCGCAATGTACAGGTTGTCGGCCCGCAGGCGCGACGGGACAAAGCGCGCCGCCGCCTCGCGGTCCGGCACGAACTCGCCGACCGACTCGGCCAGAAACGTGGTGGTGAGCACAGCTGCAAGAACGCTGACGTGGAGCCAGCTGTCGGGGGCGGGGTCGCGCTGGCGCTCGCGGTCCAGCACGTCGAACCACGCTGTGGTGGCCACGGCCACGGTGGCCCAGGTGCGGCGGCCCGCGTCGCTGTCGCGCCCGTAGGCGTCGCCCGGCGCGTCCCACCCGCGCTTGCCGCGCCACCATGCGGCAAAGGCCCGCATGTCGCTTGACGGCGACGAAGCCAGGGCGCGGTCAACCGCCTCGCTCACAATGAGCATCCACATGGTCGTGTAGGCAAAGGCCGCGCCGTAGCGGTGGGCCGTCATGACGTCTGTCGGCAGCGCGGCCGGGCCCACGGGCAGGGTGTGGCGGTGCGCCTCGGCGGCCAGCCACAGGAGCGACGTGAGGGCGGCGTCGGCCTCGGCCAAGGCGTGGAAGGCCAGGGCCAGGCGGCCGTCGTCGTCGGCCGGCAGGCGCATGCGGCGCGTGCTCTCGGTGGTCCGGACCCACGGCAGGTGCAGGCCGGCGGGCAGGGCCAGCAGGACGTGGCGCATCCAGTCCTCGGCCGCCAGCGCAGTGTCGGCCGCGGCGGGCCCCAGATACAGCGGCGCCTCGAGCTCGCTGGTGGCCAGACGCTCGAGGAAGGCGTAGACCTCGCGGACGCGGTCCAGGTTGGGGCCGCCGGCGCCCCCGCTCTCAACATGGCTGGCAATGGCGGCGGCAATGGTGGCGCCGGCAGCGACGCCGACGCCGGCGGCGCTGTAAGCCTGCGTCAGGGGCGCGGTGGGCAGCCAGCCGGCGCGCTGCAGGCGGACTGCCAGGCCGGGGTGGACAAAGGCCGTGGGGTCGTGGTTCCGGTCCACGGGCAGCGCGGCGCCGGCGCGGGCCAGGCGCTCGGCCACGCCGACCATCTCGCCGAGCGACAAGCGCGAGCCGCGCCCGCGCCCCGCCAGGTCCGCGGGGGCCAGCAGGTAGTGGGCCAGCAGCGAGCGCGTGTGGTCGGCGGCGCGCGCTAGGCCGCGCCGGCGGTCCGTGTCCGCAAACAAGTCGCGCAAGTCGTCGTCGCGCTCGGGGACGTCGCCCGACACCACGGTGTACCACGCGTACGTCCGGACCACCGCGGCGTACGACGTGTCGACAAACGGCGGCGGCGGCGTCGGGGCGCGCCCTGCGGCCCCCACCACCTTGGTCATGCGCGCTGCCCACCCCGCAAAGTCCACGGCGGCATCGCCGCGGGCCGCCACGCCGCGACTCAGAGCGCCTACGAGGCGCTGGAAGGCGGCGCGGTGCTGGGGCGGCACGTCAAAGCTCCGCAAGCCGGCCACCAGGCACGCCGCCTCGCGCTGCCAAACGTTGAGGTCGTCGTTGCCCAGCAAAGCGGCGCGGATGGCGGAGCGCAGGCGCGCGGGCTTGACGCGCGCAACGTCAAAGTGCGACGTCCGCGCGGCCAGCTGCGCCACGGCCAGGGTGTCGCGCCACGCAGCCCCGTCCGAAAAGGCGAGCACAGCCGTGGCCTGCTGGCGCGACACGGCCTGCGGACTGCCCGTGCGCTCGAGGCCGCCCTCGCCGGGGAGGGGGACGTGCTGGACAACGACGCTGCCCTCCATTTGCGCACCACACACTGCGCGGCAGCGGCGCACGGTCTTTATATCGTGCAAGCGCTCTACTCGGCCTTCTTGTGGCGCTTCACCTCATGAGTAGAGAAATGGAAGCCGTAGGGGGAAGCGTCAAAAGCTGTGTACACCGCCTGGGGGTGGGGGTGCTTCTCCAGTATTCTTTCCAGCGTCTCTAGCGTCCACTGCAGTCCGGACTCACGGCTCAGAAGCCACGCCACCACCTCGCCGTGGCCGCGCCGGGCGCTCTGCTGCAGAACGACATCGCCCAGCACATGAACATTGGCTCCTCCCTTCTCCACCAGCCAGCGCAGGATGTCAATGTGCCCCCCCACAGCGCTTAGGCACAGGGCGTGATCGTCGCGGTGGTGGACGTTTGCCCCCGCTTCCTCCACCAACCACCGCACCACCGCAAAGTGGCCGTCGTGAGCGCTCCAGAAAAGCGCATCGTCTTTCCTCTCGTCACAATCGCTCCACGCGTCGTCCACCAGCAGCTGCACCACGCCCAGCCACCCGCCCTCCGCGGCTTCCACTAGCGCACCCCTGCTTTTGTAGCCCCGCTTGTGCGGCTCCATCTCCCCCAGGCCAAAAAGCACGCCTTGCACATCCCCTACGTTCGCCGCCCTCATGAACGGCGTCTCTTCGCGACACCAGTGCCCGCCCTTCCGCCCCCGCGCCCACTTGCGGACGCTGGCCACCACGGCTGCCACGGGCGCGGGAAGGCCTGGCCCGCCTGCCCCGCCTCGCAACTGCCTCTTGGTCACCTTGTGGCGGACGACCCACACCGCGCACAGCAGCTCGAGCGGCGCGGGCGAGACCTCCATTTTCTTCGCTGCGCTGCGCGAAGAGTTTGGCGCGTCATCGGCCCTTTGTATGGCGCCGTTTCCATCGATCGCACACCCTGTTCTACTTGCGGCGCTTTGCCCGCCAGTGCGAGGGGTCGAGGCGGTAGGCGGCCTCCACGAGGACTTGCCGCGCTGCCCTTCGCATGTTCCTCATCTTAGCAATGTCGTTGAGGACGGCGGCCGTCCACTCTCCTCCAGACTCAGGGCTCAACAGCCAATGCAGCGCGGCGATGCGCCCGCAGCGAGCGCTACACCGCAGGGCGGCGTTGTCTTCTCCGTGGACGTCAACACCGCGCTCGACCACCAACCACCGCATGTAGTCGATGTCGCCGTCGCCAGCGCTCATCCGTACGAGATATTGTACGTCCTCCTCGAGCAAAGGAGTCCCAACCTCTTCTACGAGCCAGCGTGCAACGTGGACGTGGCCCCCAGACACAGTATCGCACACGGCATTACTGTCGGGGTTGACCCCGGCCTCCTCCACCAGCAACCGGACCATGTCGAGCCTGCCACGGCGACAACTGCAGCGCAACGCAGCGCGAGTATCCTCCTCCCACCTCTCTGCCTGCAAGTTGCCCAGGAAGAATCGCACGCCGTCAGCGCTCCCCAAGTACGCCGCCCTGACCAGCGGTTCCTGGCTCGCGAACCACGGTCCGACGTCACCGCCCGTGATCCACAGGCGGACGCTGGCCACTACGTCGGCAACAACCACGGGCACAGCCGTCCCCGCAGCAATGCGCTCCTCAGGCACGTCGTACTGGACCACCCCCACAGCGCACAGCAACTCGAGCGACGCCGGCGAGCGCTTCATTGCTTCGTTTGCTTCCGCGTGCTATTGGCCTTCTATATGGCGCCATTTCCCTCGATTACTATGCGGAGGCCCTCTTGCGGCGCTTGGACCGCCGGAGCGCGGGGTCGAGGCGGTCGGCGGCATCCCAAAGCATTTGCCGTCCTACCTCGTGCTGCTTTGTTCTCTTCGCCGCAGCAATAATTGTCTCGTGGACAGGTGTTCTCTTCGCCGCGGCAACAAGGGCGGCTAGCGTCCAAGTTGCTCCAGAGTCGGGGCTCAACAGCCACTCCAGGATGTCAATGTGCCCCCAGTTAGCGCTCTCCCAGATGGCAGTGTCGTTGGCTGCGTGGACGTCGACGCCGCGGTCAACAACCAACCACCGCAGGTAGTCAAAGTGGCCGCCGCCGACGCTCGCTCCCAGGAGCATGCCTACGTACCCGTACATGGGCGTTGCGGCCTCTTCCACCAGCCAGCGCGCAACAGCAAGGTGCCCACCGCCCGCTGTAAGATAGACAGCATAGCCGTCGGCCTTGACGCCGGCCTCCTCGACCAGCAGCCGCACGACGTCGAGGCTGCCGGCTCTGGCGCTGTCGTACAACGCCCTGTGTCCGTCCTCCAACCAGTTCTCCGCCTTCATGTTGCCCAAGCAGTACCGCACGCCGTCGGCATGCCCCAGGCCCGCCGCCCTGACCAGCGGCCGGCACCGCATGAAGTCGGCGCCGCGGCCCAGGCCCGAGACCCAGCCGCGGACGCTGGCCACCACGGCTGCCACGGGCACGGGCACGGCCACGCCCCCCTCGAGGCGCTCGCGGGCTACGCGGTGCTGCACCACCCACACCGCGCACAGCAGCTCGAGCGACGCCGCCGCGACCTCCATTTTCTTCGCTGCGCGAAGAGTTTGACGGCTAGCGAGCTTTGTGTAGCCCTCGGTTTCCATCGATCGGGAGTATACAGCGGTCTACTCAACTCAGCTCAGTTTAGCTGCGGCGGCGGCGCTTGGACCGCCGGAGCGTGGGGTCGAGGCGGTCGGCGGCATCCCAAAGCATTTGCTGTCCTACCACGTGGTGCCTTGTTCTCTTCACCGCGGCAACAAGGGCGGCTAGCGTCCACTTGGCTCCAGAGTCAGGGCTCAACAACCACTCCAGGATGTCAATGCGCCCCGCGCCAGCGCTCAACCGAATGGCGATGTTCGCGTCCGCATGGACGTCGACGCCTTGGTCAACAACCAACCACCGCAGGTAGTCAAAGTGCCCGCCGCCGACGCACCACCCCAGGATGTCACCTACGTGCCTGTACATGGGCGTTGCGGCTTCTTCCACCAGCCAGCGCGCAACAGCGAGGTGGCCGCCGCTCGCTGTAAGAAAGACAGCATAGCCGTCGGTCTTGACGCCGGCCTCTTCAACAAGCAGCCGCACAACCTCGAGGCTGCCGGCTCTGGCGCTGTCGTACAACGCCCTGCGCCTGTCCTCCAACCAGTTCTCCGCCTTCATGTTGCCCAGGCAGTACCGCACGCCGTCGGCATGCCCTAGGCGCGCCGCCCTGACCAGCGGGCGCTGGCGCATGAAGTCGGCGCCGCGGCCCAGGCCCGAGACCCAGCCGCGGACGCTGGCCACCACGGCTGCCACGGGCACGGGCACGGCCGCGCCCCCCTCGAGGCGCTCCCGGGCTACGCGGTGCCGCACCACCCACACCGCGCACAGCAGCTCGAGCGACGCCGCCGCGACCTCCATTCTCTTCGCTGCGCGAAGGGTTTGGCGGCCAGCGAGCTTTGTGTAGCCTGGGGATTTCCATCGATCGTCTCTTATGCGCTACGTACTTCTCTGCTTCTTGAACGCGGGGTATGGAGGGCACAGGGCGGCCGAAAGAGCATCGCGAGCGTCAGCGTCCTTGGCGTGCTCCAACGCCCGCTTCAAGGTCCTCTCTGCCCATTCTACCCCAGAAACAGGACTCAACAGCCACCGCAACACTTCAATCTTGCCATCCATAGCACTTTCCACCAGGAACCAATCCCCTCTGGCATGAACGTCTGCTCCTCCTTCCTTGACCAGCCACTGCATCATCGCAACGTCTCCGTTCCCCACGCTGCAATGGAGAGGTGCATCACCGAATTGGTGAACGTCACCTCCTCCCTCCTCCACCAGCCACCGCAATACGTGCAGGTGACGGTTCTGAGCACACGCGTTAAGAGCCCCGCCCTCGTCTGCGTTAGCGTCAGCTCCTCCTTCTTCCACAAGCCACCGAACCAAGGGAAGGTTGCCGGTTTCAGCGGCCGAATAAAGGGCATCGTCGTCGTTGGCATGCACGTCTCCCCCTCCTTCCTCCAGGAGCCACCGTACCACGGGCAAGTGCCCATTAGAGGCAGCATTTTCCAGACAGCGGCCGTCGGCCTGGTCGACCGCCCCAGCGTGCTCCACCAACCATCGTACAACGTTAAGATGGCCACCGCCGGCGCTGCACCACAGAGGAGCACTCCTGCCCCCGTGGACATCAACTCCTTTTTCCTCCACCAGCCACTGCACAACGTCCAGCTTCCCTTCCCCCGCACTACTATCTAGCGCCCACTCCTTGGCCTCTTCTCTTTCGTCTGGCGGCATCTCTCCCAAGGCGAACTGCACCCCTTCCATCGAGCCCACCAGCGCCGCTCTCACCAACGCAGTCACCTTCTTAGGCTTCCAACGCAAGCAAATCGCCCCCTTACCGCCCAGAGCCCACCGCCGGACGGCAGCCACGACGTCGGCCACCGGGTGAGGGACAGCCGTGCCCGCCGCCACGCGCTCCGCTGCCACGCTGTGCCGCACCACCCACACCGCACACAGTAGCTCGAGCGACGCCGCCGCGACCTCCATCCCCTTCGCTTCGCGCAGCGAAGCGTTTGGCGCCGCGCGCTTTGTGTGGCCTTTGGTTTCCATCGATCGTCTCTTATGCAGCACTACTCTTTTCTCCGCTTGGACCGCCGCAGAAGGGGGTCGAGGCCTTCGAGGCGCGCAATGGCGGGGCCCAAGACTTCCCGCGCCGCCTTGTGCACCCTCCTCCAGCGCAGCATGAGGCGGAGTGGCGACGCCGTCCACTCGCGCCCAGACTCGGGGCCCAACAGCCACTCCATCACCGCAACCTGGCCCCCGCCGGCGCTTGCCCCGAGGGCGCGCTCCCCGGCGGCAAAAATGTCGGCTCCTGCGACCTCCACCAACCACTGCATCTGGGCAAGGTGGCCTTCATAAGCGCTTTCCACCAAAGCACTTTCCTCCCAGGCGTGAACGTTCATTCCTCTCTCCTCGATAAGCCACCGGAGCACGGCAAATTGCCCGTTGCGAGCGGCCCACCCCAGGACGTGATCGTCCTGGGCATGCTCGTCCGCGCCTCCCTCTTCCACCAGCCACCGCGCCACGTGAAGATGGCCGCGGGCAGCGCTCTCCTGGAAGGCAATGTCCCCCAAGGCATGCACGTCCGCCCCTGCCTCCTCTACCAGCCACCTCACCACTGCAAGGTGGCCTGACTCTGCACTCATCCGCAGGGGAGTGTACACTCCTTGTCCTCTAGTGTTAACGTCTGCGCGTCCCTCTGCTACCAGCCACTGTGCCACGGCAAGGTGGCCGTGGGCAACGCTCTTCCGAAGGGCAGGGCCAACGCTCGTCGCGCCCTCGCCCACCAGCCACTGCACCATCGCCAGGCGCCCCCCGGTCGCACACCTCTCCAGCGCCCGGTCCTTCGCAGCCTTCCGCTCGGGAGCCCGCATCTTGCTCAGGAGAAACTGCACGCCGTCCGTGCTCCCCCACCACGCCGCCAACGCCACGGCTGTGTTGTGGGTCCAACGCGGTTGCCATGCCGCCCATTCGGCGGGGCAGGCGGCGCCGCCGTTCCACACAGCCCACCGCCGCACGCCAGCCACGACGTTGGCCACCGGCTGCGGAATAGCCGTCCCCCCCGCCAACTCCTCGGCCGCCACGCCGTGGCGCACGGCCCACACGGCGCAGATCAGCTCGAGCGACGCGGCCTCCACCTCCATTCTCTTCGCTGCGCGAAGGATTTGGCGCCGCGAGCTTTGTGTGGCCTGGGATTTCCATCGATCGTCTTTTATGCAGCACTACACTCTTCTCTGCCGCTTGCTCCTGCGGAGCAGGAGGGGAGGGTCGAGGCGGTCCACGGCGGCCTGGAGGACATCCCGCGTGACCGAATCCACGTCCTCCATCGCTCTCCTCACGGCGGCCGCTGTCCAGTCTACTCCAGACTCGGGGCTGAGCAACCACTCTACGACGTTGAGGCGCCCGCTCCCAGCACACACTCGCAAGACTTCGTCGTCCCTCGCGTGGGGGTCGGCTCCCGCCTCGCCAACGAGAAACCGGACAACTGCGAGGCGGCCATTTTGAGCGCTCCAGTACAGCGGCCTGGCCTCATCCGCGTTGACGTCCGCTCCACCTTCCTCCACTAGCCACTGCACAACAGCAAGGCGGCCAAAAGTAGCACTCCCACGCAGGGGCCTATCCCCGCCTGCGTGGACGTCGGCTCCGCCTTCTTCAACGAGAAACCGAACGACAGGAAGGTGTCCTTTGCAGGCACTCCACAACAGGGCACGGTCGTCGTCCGCGTGGACGTCTGCTCCCTTTGCAACAAGCCAGCGAACCACGTCGACGTGGCCTTCCTCAGCACTCTGCAGCAGGGCATAGTCGACGTCCGCGTGCAAGTCAGCTCCCGCCTCGTCCACCAACCACTGCACCGCCGCCAGCTTCCCACGTAGCGCGCTCCTTGACAACACCCAATTCGCTTCCTTCTGCCGCTGCGTGGTCGCCATCTCACCGAGGCAGAACTGCAACGCCTCGGCGCTCCCTACCAGCCCCGCTTTTTCCAAGGACGTTGTTCCGTGGAACCACTTGTCCACGTCATCCACGGCCCACCGCCGCACGCCAGCCACCACGTCAGCCACAACAACTGAAACGGCCGTTCCCCCGGCCACGCGCTCCGCCGCCACGCCGTGCCGCACTACCCACACCGCGCACAGGAGCTCGAGCGGCGCCGCCTCCACCTCCATCTCCATTGCTGCTACGCGTCCCAGCACTATCACAATATATATATGTATGTTGGTTAGCCATTGGCAGAGAGTTTGAGAGAATGCCCCGCGTTGCGGCAGGTCTCACTGGCGTGAGCATAGCAACCGACGTAACGTGGCGCGAGACAGCGACGTTTGACTGCTTTTCGTCCCAGCGCATCCGCTGCATCCAAGGCGCATAGCCTAGTAGAGTATAGTAGACTTTGTGCTGGCGGTCGCAGTCGTAGTCGCAATCGCACATCCGCGCCGCGCTATGTACGTTGGCCCAGCAAGCGGCCCAGCAAGCATGAGCGGCGGCGGCGGCGACGAGGAAGAGCTGCTGGCCGACCCCGGCGGGGCCGCCATCCCGCAGCACCGGTGGTGGCTTACCGGCTGCCCCTCGACGCTCAACGTCCACGTCCAACGGTGGGCCGACTGGTGGGCTAGCGCGCGGGCCCGCCGCCAGCACGCCTCCACCGCCACCAAGATGGAGACAGCGCAGAGCGGTGTGGACGCCGTCAGCCACAAGATCAAGGCCTGCATCTCTATGGACGAACAAACGCTGCGCGACCTCGACGAGGAGATGCGCGCCCTCCGCCCGGCCATTGAGCGCGGCGACCCTGTGTCCAAACTCCGCGGCATGGCGGTCTTGCGCCAGCGCCGCGCTGTCCGCGAGCACATTGTCTCGCTGCAAGGGCAGGACGAGAGCCTGCGCGAGGTCATGCGCGGCCTGCAGGACGTCCAGCTCACCGCCGAGACGCAGGAAGTCTTTGCGGGCCCCGTGAGCGAGGCCTTCAAGGCCCACACCCCGAGCCTCGGGAGCCTCACCAAGTTGCAGCGGGCCGCGGAAACCATGAAGGGCGCGTCCACGGTGGAACAGCACGTCCAAGCGAGCGTGGAGCGGTTGGCGCTGTACCTACAAACGTCGACCGAGTTTACGGACGGTGGGTCCGTAGGTGAGGCTGACCTCGAGGCGTTCTTTGCCGACGACGACGCCCGCGAGCTCCAAGACCAGCAACAGCAAGAGCACGAAGGGAGCTTTGGCGTTGACTTTGGCGTTAGCAACGGCGACGGCGGCGCTGACGTTGCCGCTGGCGCCAGTGTAGAAGAGGGCGAGGGCGAGCCGCGCGAGGCCGAGGCGGCAGTGTGATGGATGTTTTCCGCTCACCAGAGAAGCGGGCCGGCCGCGCTGTTGTTCAGCAGGACCTGCGCGCGCAGCAGGCGCAGCGCGAGGCGCGCGTGGCCCTCAAGCGCCACTCTCGCTACCGCGCCCAACTCCTCAAGCTCGTTCGCGCCGGGAGCATTGACGAAGCCCGCTTGCTGGCCTACCAAGTCACGAGCGCAGACCAGGAGGCAGCTCTCGCGGGACAAACGTCGCGCCAGCAGGGGCGCGTCCGCAGCCTGCTGCACCGCACGACAGGCCAGGCCGAGTCGCAGCGCAACCTCGGCACGGTTTTTGAAATGCTCGAGGACATGGGCGGGAGCGCCGAGGACCACGAAGACCTGCGGCGCGGCCTGCAGAGCCTCGAGGCCAGCGCCCACTTCCAGAGCGTCATGGACGAAACCATGGAGGAGGGCCTCGAGGAAATCCATGAGGCGGGCGACGGCAGTGCTGCCGGCGACGGCGAGGCCGAGCGCCTGCTCCAGGAAGTCATTGCCGAGGTCCACGGCGCCGCGCTCGAGGCCGCCCCCGCGGCGCCGCCGGTCGTGACACGGCCGCGCGGCGGCGGGCGCGGCGGCCGTGGCGGCGGGCGCCCTGGGGTGCGGTCGCGCAACCCCGTTGTGCAATAAACATCTACGGCCCACCTTGTGAACTGCGAGCGCAATGGCGGACATTGCTGTCGAAGTTGTTGAGAGCGGCAGCGGCGCCACCACCGTAGAATGGGTGCCCGAGGGCGCGGTCCGCCCGGCCCCCGCGAGTTTGGCGCTGGAGGGCCTGCCGCACCTGCGGCGCGACCTGCGGGCGGCGTGGGAGCACGCGCTCGCCCCGGCGCTGTCGAGCATCCGCCAGCGCCTCGGCAGCAGCGCTCTCGACGACGCGCGCTGGGCGGCCCTGCCTGCGGTTGTCGACCGCTTCGTCCTGGCTGGTCTGGAGAGCGCTGTGACGCCCCCCCAACTGGCGGACTACGTTGCGGCCCTGCCGGCGTGGGGGCCGAGCGCCACGGTGCGCCTGGCCGCCGCCCAGATTGGCGTTACGGCCACTGCTGTCCAGATGCAGCTGGCTGAGGCGGTCGAGGCTTGCGGCGGCGGCGCAGGACTGCCGCACGCCGAAGTCGGCGCAGCGCTGGCTCAGTGTGCGGCCGAGCGCCACATTGACGCCCTGGCGGCGGCGGCTGTGGAGATCGACGTCCGCGCCGTGGCTTACCTGGCGGCCGAGGGCGACGTGCGCGCCCTGGCTGTTCTCGAGTGGTGGCGCGACAACGTGCCGGCGGCGGCCAAGACTGCCGCCATACAGGCCGTTTGTGAGCGGCCCCCCCCCATGGAGGACAGCGCGTCTCTGTGGGCGCATCTGTGCAGCACAACGTGGGCGCAAAGCCGCGGGCCGCGCCTGGTCAGCTTGTCCGACCTGCTGGCCCGCGGCGAGGCCGTGCCGCCGTGGGGCCCGCCGCGCGGCGTGCGCCTCAACTTTGGCGACCTCCCCGCCGCGGCCCCGGCCGTGACGTCGCGCCTGCTGGCCGCCAGCGTGGAGCGCGGCCTGGCGCGGTGGGCGCGGCAGCACCCAGTGGCCGTGGCGGCGGGCGGCCTGGACCAGCACGCGCGCGCCGCCGAGGCCGCTGCCGCCGCCGCCGCCGCCGCCGCCCTGGCCTACGCCCAAGGGCGCGCCGCGCCGCAAATCGAGGGGCGGCTCGTTGTCCGCGGGGCGCGGGCCGGCGAGCGCCTCCGCCTCGCGCCCGCGGACGGCAGCCAAGTGTGGTGGTGCAACAGTAACCTGGCGCACGTGCGGGCAGACGGGACGTTTGTCGTGGGGCGCGAACACAGTGGCAGCGCGGTTCTGCGGTGGACCGACCGCGCCACGGGGGTGGCGAGCCGCACGGCTGTCGAGATTGAGATCGAGGTCGAGATTGGGGCCGCCGACCTATAACCTTCGGCGGCGGCGGCGGTGCACAGAGCCGTGAGCCGCGAGCCGCATGGCAGGGGCTGTTGTTGAGCTCCACGGCACGCCCGGTACGCCGGCGCCCGGCGTCCTCCGCCTCGACCCCAGGGCCTCGGAGCGCGTCCTCGAAGACAAGGTCAAGCAGGCCGCCGAGGGCCCGGCAGCGGACAAGGCCCGCCGGCGCCTCGACGCCTTCCGCGCCCAGTACATGGGCGGCCAGGCCCGGACGGAGGTCGGCAAGGCCAGCGCCGCTGTTCGCGCGGCCTACGCGCGCGTCCAAGTCCTCCACGACGAGGTGGTCGAGGTGCTCGCCGGCCCGGGGCGGGCTGGCCCCGCCGCCCGCGCGCTCTACCAGCGCTTCCTCGCGGACCTGCGCGACCTCCAGGCCAGCGGCGAGGCTGTTTTCACCCTCGCGGGGTGGACGGAGGAGAACGTCGACTACCTGGTGAACGCCGGGTCCGGGGCCGTGCGACTCCAGATCGCGGCGTTGGGCGCGGAGGTGGCCGCTGTTGCGGCAGAGCCAGATGGCGATGACGACGTAGAAGAGTTCCAAGAC
>SDBT01003519.1_pt1 | contig 27028 bp, 17 predicted proteins | sample 2277101 | NCBI WGS metagenome assembly SDBT01 (sample SAMN10404973, study PRJNA504765) | marine sediment metagenome | isolation source: marine sediment core GS10_PC15, 103 cmbsf | place: Arctic Ocean: Southern Knipovich Ridge | collected 2010 | reverse complement strand
TCTTCTCCGCGGCTGGAGAACAACGAGAGCAGGCGATGGCTTCCGGAGCCTCCGAAGAAGACAACTGTTGCTTCAGCGGTGCCGATGAGGAACAAAATAACGCCTGTCCCGAGAGACAAACTCGAGAGTGTCCGATGGATTCGACTCGTAGTGCCGTCTGGCACTCCTCTTGGGAATTCCTGGAAGAATCGCCACAGAAAGTAGGGCAAGAAGGCAGTTAAGGGCAGGCTCGCCAAAAAAGTGATGGGGGCCGCTGCTGAATCCGGGAATAGCTCACTCAGTTTGACGAGGGGGCGGTAGGAAAAAGCGGATGCCGCCAGCAGGTAAGTGAATCCCAGGTAGATGGCACGCTTGTCGCGGCGACTGCCGATAATCAACAACGCCGCGGCGGCGCCGAAGACAACGAGATGCAGAAAGTAGATCCACAGCGGATAAGGAGTCGTCGTTGCAGGCTCGTTCCAAGCCGCGGTGACGAGGAAACCGAGGAGTCCCCCGGCAATCTGGACGCCGTCAAGCACACCCAGGGACTGCTTCCAACCCCAAGCCAAAAAGCCCTGATTCTTCACCTGGTCCACCTGGGAGGAGCTCATATGACATCTTCCGCCAGAAGCTTTCATCTTCCCGTTCGTCTCAGCACCGGTATTCCCGTAAAATAGAGGCGGGCGTACAACGTGGATTCCGCCAGCAGATGAAACTTTATGACGATCAGGCGATTTATTTCGGAGTCATTTGCTACGACAGCGAGCCCTCGCAAATCATCGTCACCGACGCTCGTCGTGACGCCGGACTGACCGATACCGATTCCTTTCAAATCATCCTGGACACTTACCTGGATCGGCAAAACGGCTTCGTCTTCGGGACCAACCCCGCGGGCATCGAGTACGACGGCCAGGTCAGTAACGAGGGGGAAGGATCGGCTACGGGCGGCTCACCCTCGATTGGTGGGGCTCGCGGTCAAACCGGCTCGGGTGGCGGCTTCAATTTGAACTGGGACGCAAGCTGGCAGGTCAAAACCCAAACCAACGACAAAGGTTGGATGGCGGAGTTCGCCATTCCCTTGAGGAGCTTGCGCTACGGAGCAGGAAGCCCTCAAGTTTGGGGCCTGAACTTTCAGCGCAACATCCGGCGGAAGCGGGAGGAAGTCTACTGGTCGCCGGTGTCACGGGCGTTCAACCTCTACCGGCTGTCGTCCGCCGGAGAGCTTCGAATCCTGGATCTCGAAACACCCCGGAACTTCAAGGTGACCCCTTACGTTCTCGGCAGCTCCGCCCGGAATTTCCCAACCGAGGACAAGACCTACCATGACGGAGCCTGGGGAGTGGACTCAAAGTTTGGCGTCACTCCCGCCCTGAATCTCGACCTCACCTACAATACCGACTTCGCCCAAGTCGAGGTCGACGAGCAGCAGATCAACCTCACCCGTTTTCGCCTGTTCTTCCCGGAAAAGCGACCTTTTTTCTTGGAAAATGCCGGCAACTTCTCGATGGGCAAGTCCCGGCAAGTGGAGCTTTTTTTCAGCCGCAGAATCGGCATCGCCCCTACGGGGGTGCCGGTACCCATCCTCGCCGGGGCGCGCCTTTCCGGCAAGGCGGGAAAATACAACCTCGGCTTCCTCAACATGCAGACCGAGAATGTCCTCGGTGTCATCCCCACCAATAACTACACCGTCGCCAGCCTCGGCCGGGAACTGCCCAGCCGCTCGAGCCTGGGGGCCATGTTCGTCAACCGCACCGCGACGGGCGACACCGCCGGTCCCAACAACTGGAACCGCACTTTTGGATTCAATGGAAAGCTGGGCGTGGGCGAGAGTCTTACCTTCAACGGCTACGCGGCTAAAACCCAAACCCCAGGGGCTACCGGCCGGGATCATTCGATGAGCGCGAAGGGCGAGTACCTGACCAATGCGACCCGAATCTACCTCGACTACACCGAGGTGGGCGAGGATTTCAATCCCGAGGTGGGTTTCCTCCTGCGCGACAACTACCGAGCCATCGACACCGCGTTTTGGACCTACAATCGATTCCCCGGCATCTCGTGGCTTCGCGAGCTGAGGCCTCACGTCAACTATCGCGGCTTTTGGAACTTCGACGGATTCAAGGAGTCAGAAGTCATCCACCTCGACATCCACTTTGATTTCGAGAATGGCTACTACTTCTCTCCGGCGGCGAACTTGACGTTGGAAGGCTTGAAGCTGCCCTTCGAGATCTACCCCGGCATCGTGGTGCCGCCTGGCTCTTACAAAAACTCGGAACTGGCCTGGCGCTGGAACACCAACACCGCCGCCACGTTTTACTATAGAGGTGGACTCGACTACGGCGGTTTCCTTTCGGGCCACCAGTCGACGGTGGCAACGACCGTCGGTTATCGCTACCGTTCCCAGTTCATCACATCGATGAACTGGGTTCATTCGGATATCGATCTGGCGGAAGGAAGCTTCATCACCGATTTAGCCCAATTCCGCTTCACCTACAACTTCACTCCCTTTATCAATATTCAATCTCTGATCCAGTACAACAGGTCCATCGACAACTGGTCTACCAATGTTCGCTTCAGCTGGTTGAATACGGGGGGCACCGGTCTTTTCATCGTATACAACGATACCGAAGGGCTGGGGGAGTTGCTCCTGGGGCCTCAAAACCGAACTTTCATCGTGAAGTACACACGACAGTTCGACATTCTGCGTTGATGGTCAAGGCTTCGTCGTTCCCATGCCTTTTTCCAAGACAATGCTTTGGTTGAGCTCGACTCCGGCAAAGATCTCTTCGGTACCATCGGGCCAACGAACCCAAAGAGTCTCCGCGGCGTCGGCGCCCGGCACTCCGAAATGAGCCCGGGGATCGTTACTCGATTCGTAGCCGTAGCCGGGATTGGCCATCCGGACATACTCCTTGCCGCCCGCCTCGAGGCCGACAACCGCTCCGTGCTCATCCCGGTTCCGGACCGGATCCCAGGCACGAACCAATAGCCAGCTGCCTTTCTTCGGTGCTTCGTTCCGGAAGAGGCGCGCCGGGCCCGCGTGGTTACAGGTCAGAATGTCGATGTCCCCGTCATTATCGTAGTCCCCGAAAGCCATCCCTCGTCCGATCTCCACCCCGGCGCTGAAGCCGCCCGACGATGAGCTCACATCACGGTATTTTCCGTTCCCCTCGTTCTCCATGAGCGTGTTGGGTTCGGCAAATTGGCTCCAGTGGGGCCCGAGATCGGCGCCTTCGATGAGGACATCCTTGTAAGCCCGCCCGTTTGAAATCGCGATGTCGAGGTTACCATCATGGTTGAAGTCGAGGAATCCCACGCCGAAGCCGGTCAGAGGCAAGCTCACCCCGGCGAGACCGGAAGCCGACGACATGTCATCGAAGCCCAGCTCTCCCTCGCTCGAGTAGAGGGTGTGGGTTTGATCCTTGAGGTGAACCATGAGGAGATCCAGATCTCCGTCTCCATCCGCGTCGCCGAGGGTCACCCCCATCCCTGCTTCTTTTCGCCCCATCCCGCTCAGGGCAACTCCGTTCAAAAACGCCATTTCTTCGAACGTACCGTCGCCTTGGTTCTCCCAGAGATGATTGGCTTCGCCGTCGTTGGTCACATAGAAGTCCATCCAGCCGTCCAGGTTGAAGTCGGAACAAACCACTCCCAGGCCCGGCATGGAAACACTCTGGATGCCCGTTTGCTTCGAAACGTCGGTGAAGGTCCCGTCACCCTTGTTGTGGTAAAGGGTATCGGGGGTGCCGGGATAGCTCTGGGGGCTACAGTAATCGGGTCTACCGTCACCGGCCACGCAATCCTTGTGTCGTTCGTGTTTCGAATAGTGGGCCACATAGAGGTCGAGAAACCCGTCGCGGTCATAGTCGCAGAAAATCGCCGAAGCGGACCATTCGTCCCCTCCAATACCGGCCTTTTCGGTAATGTCTACGAATTTCTCGCCGCTTTGGTTGTGGAAGAGCACATCGGGTCCGTAGTTGCCGACATAAACATCCACGAAACCGTCGTTGTCTATATCGCCGACCGCAACACCGCTCCCGTACCCTGAATGTCCCAACCCGATCTCCGCCGTCCGGTCGATGAAAGTGCCGTCCGCGTTTTGCTCGAAGAAACGATTGGTTTTCCGGTCTCTCACCCGGGGTAAAACCGGCCCCCCCGCCTGAATCAAGTAGATATCGAGGTCCCCGTCATTATCGAAGTCGAGAAAGGCAGCCCCGCTGCCCATGACCTCTGGAAAAATCCAGCCACCTTCACCGCCGGGATCATGCACGAAATCGATTCCGGCTTCTTCGGTCACATCAACAAAATATCCTTCGTCTTGGCGAGCACGGGCCTCGCGGGACAAAGACCCTGCCATCAGAACAACCAGTGCGATAAAGAGGCTCGGTTGGGTGATTCTTTTCATGGAGTACCCGCAGAAGAGAGCGTTCCTATTGCTATGCTATAGAAAAGGTTATAAACCTTGCAAGTTCAACGAGTTGAGATTAAGGTTACCGGTCGAATGAACTTTGCGATGGGCCGGCCGTTTCAATGCCACCGATAATTAACAGCGAAAAGTGCGAGTTTTGTGCAACCTGCGTCGAGGTTTGTCCGGAAGATGTCTTTTACGGCTCCAAGCTGAAGGAAGTGCCGCTGGTTGCTTACCCCGACGAATGCTACCATTGCGCCGCTTGCGTGGTGGACTGCCCCACCGAGGCCCTCTCACTCTACTTTCCTTTGCCGATGCGTCTCTAGAACCGCAGGGACCTCATGAGTTGACGGATGGAGAAACTGGAACGAAAGATAAGGGACACCGACGTCCTGGTGGTAGGTGGTGGACTCGCCGGCTGCATGGCGGCGATCCGCGCCCGAGAGTTGGGCGCTTCCGTGATGGTTGCCGAAAAGGCCGACACACGTCGCAGTGGCTGTGCCGCGACCGGGATCGACCACTGCTGGACCTACATCCCCGAGATCCACGGCTCTCAACTCTCTCTCGAAGACCTGGTTAAAGACCATACGGAATACGCCGGCGGCTTCGTGGATCAGGAGATCGCCACCTTCATCGCGTCCCACAGTTTCGAGCGACTGCTCGACCTCGAGCGCTTCGGCATTCCGATTCGAGACCCCGACGGCAACTTCCGACTCGTCAAGAAGATTCACCGGGTCCCCACCTTCCTGCACTTTGCCGGCAGGGAGCTGAAGCCCAAGCTCACCCGCCAGGTTCGCCGAGCCGGCGCCAAGATCGTCAATCGGGTGATGGTCACCGATCTGTTGACAAAAGGGAATCGGGTTGTAGGTGCTTTCGGAATCGACACCCGTACCGCGGAACTGGTGATTTTCAGGGCGAAGTCGGTCATCCTGTCGACCGGTAACATCTATCGTCTGTATATGAATCGATCGGGACGGGCTTTCAATTTGGCCTTCCCTCCCCATGAGACCGGTGACGGTCAAGCCATGGCGCTTCGGGCCGGAGCCGAGATCCTCAACATGGAGTTCACCACGTTTCAGACCGGGCCTCGCAACTTCCAGCGCTGCGGGCGCGGCACCTTCGTTCCCGGCAAAGTGGTAGACGGTTTCGACCAGCCGATTGACAAAAAAGAAGTGCCGTCCGCCGGCGACCCAAGGGGAGTCACCATGGACGCCTCCGTCGAGTCTCAGCACAAGTTCGAGCAAGTGCTGCGGGAAGGACGTGGGCCGATTTACATGGACAGCCGGGACGCAACCAAGGAAGAACTGGCGGTGATTCGCTGGGGTTTGGAAAACGAGGGCAATCGAGCGCTGCTGGCCTACATGGACGAGCGAGGTATCGACATCGGTCGCGACAAGATCGAGCTCGACGTCTACGAGCCCAAAGGAGGAAGCGGCAAAGCGGGCATTGCCATCAACAAAGGCTGCGAGACTTCTCTCCAAGGACTCTACGCCGCCGGTGATGTCATCGGGGGCATGACCCGCTCCGTGTCACCGGGGGCCTTTACCCTGGGCTGGCAGGCCGGCGAGTCGGCGGCCGGTTTTGCCGGCGAGATCGGTCCCGTCGACCTCGATAGCTCCAACGAAGACACCATCGCGGAGCGTAGCAAGCTGTGGGAAGCGATTCTGGATCGGAAGGGCGCGCGGGTGGCGCGCTGGCGCGAGGCGCAAGCCTCCATGCAAGCCACCATGGATTACTATGCAGGACGATGGCGTTCCAAGTCCATGTTGGATGCCGGGCTGGCGCGACTCGATCGCTTGCGTCGAGAAGCGCGAGCCGAGTTGAGCGCCGGTAATCCCCATGAGCTCTACCGATGCGTGGAAATCCTGAGTCTCATGGATTGTGCCGAGGCGATCATGCGCTCGGCCCGGGCGCGGGAGGAGAGCCGCTTTGGGCCCGAGCACTCTCGCGGCGACTACCCCGATACGGATGACCAATGGTACTGTAACACCGCCATGACAAAGGAAAAGGGGCGCTTCCGCATCTATAAGAAGCCTTTCAATCACATCTATCGTTGAAACACCCGGAGGTTCCGCCAATGAAGATCGACAGTTTCGTGCACGTTCTACCGCCCCGCTACCTCGAGGAACGGAACAAGAGAGCGGGAGTGGAGCTCGGCTCGAGCCAATACTCGAAATATTACACCGCCAACCCGGGCCTCACCGACCTCGACATTCGGTTTCGAATCATGGACAAGTTCGACGGATTGGTGCAGGTGTTGACCATCGCCGGACCGAACGTGGAAAGCATCACCGAGCCGAAGGATTCGGTGGAACTGGCCAAGATCGCCAATGATGAAATGGCGGATCTGGTGGCCAAATACCCCTATCGCTTCCCGGCCGCGGTGGCCTGTCTGCCGATGAACGATGTCGATGCGGCTCTCACGGAAGCCGACCGGGCTTTGAACGAGCTTCGCTTTCGCGGCGTCGAGCTCTTCACCGACACGGCGGGGAAGCCGGTTGACTCTGCCGAGATCATGCCCCTTTACGAGATGATGGAGTCCTACAACTTACCGATCCTGCTCCACCCACGCCGGGTCAACACCACCGCCGACTACCCGGGAGAGGACAAATCGAAATATCTCGTCTTTACCAACTTCGGCTGGCCCTACGAAACGTCGGTGGCAATGGCCCGGCTCGCTTTCGGGGTGCTGCCTCGATATCCTCACCTCAAGATCTTGACCCACCACGCCGGCGGAATGATTCCCTTCTTTCACAAAAGGGTTCAGCTCTCCTGGGATTTCAACGAAATGCGGATGGGATACCGCTTCGACGGAGTCCATCTGAGTCGGGCTCCCCTGGACTACTACCGGCTTTTCTACTGCGACACCGCTATTCAAGGCAACACACCGGCCTTGATGTGCGCTTATGATTTTTTTGGCGCCGATCAGATGCTCTTTGCCACCGACTCGCCCTACGACAACACGCTGGGTGAAAGAGTTTACCGCGAGACCATCGCCGGGGTGGAGGCGATGGATGTTCCGGATTCGGACAAAGAGAAGATCTTCGAGGACAACGCCCGGAAGCTCTTCCGCCTGCCGATTTGAGATTGGCTCCAGTTCTTACTTCATGGACTCGATGTAGTCCTTGGTTACCTGCCCCCATGGACTACAGGCACCTATCCGCCTGCGGAGAGTCAATCGCCGGTTACTCGGCGCTTCTCCCGGCAGATAACAGTCTGGAAATCGAAACTTTAGTTGATAGTAAAATCGTCACATGTGGCGGGGGCTGTGTCAACCTGGTCGCCGGGCTTTCGCCGAAACCGGATGCGCAAACAGAGTGCGTCCAAGTACAAATCTCGTCCGGACGAGATTTCTTCATATAGAAAATATAAATCCCGCCACATTCCTTCCGAGGTACGGGAGCGTGTTTACAGGGCTGAGTTCATCCAGGGCAAGATTGAAGCTCGCCGCAAGTTCCGCCGGAGTTGCCACAAGATGGAAAAAGCAGGTATTCTTTGTACTCCAGCAGCACAAGCGCTAGGCTGTAACTGACTGGAAAGCCTGGCGGTTGTCGGCCAAATCTAAGGGTCGGCCAACCGATTGACCGAGGCGCTATCCCACAAAGCTGGTCCAGGGGGCGACCGCGATGTTTGAAACCGCAGAGTTGGGGCAAAACGTCTCTAAAAAAGAATTCAAGGAAAGAATGCCGCCTCTCAGAGAGTCGCTGTTGACCGCCCAGCGCCGGCTCCGGGAAGCTGCCGAATTCCCGGTTATCGTGCTGTTTGCCGGAGTCGACGGTGCCGGCAAGAGCGAGACGGTCAACGTACTCAACGAGTGGATGGATCCCCGCTGGCTCGTCACACGGGCCTTTGGCCCTCCCTCTCAAGAGGAACAGGAACGGCCGGAGTACTGGCGTTTCTGGCGGGACCTGCCTTCCAAGGGCAGAATCGGACTCTTCCTGAGCGCTTGGTATTCCAATCCCCTCTTGCGGAGGGTCAATCGCAAATCGAACGTTGCCGAGTTCGTACAAGACCTGGAAGAAGTTCTCGATTTCGAAAAAACTCTCGCCGACGACGGAGCATTGATCCTCAAGTTCTGGATGCACCTGGGAGAAAAGGACCAGAAAAAGCGATTCAAAGCGTTCGAGAAGGATCCCCTGCAAGCCTGGCGAGTCACCAAGAGAGACTGGAAACACTGGAAAATGTACAGCAAGTTCGTGGCCGCCGCCGAGCGGATCATCTCCCGCACCAGCACCGGCGATGCCCCCTGGTTCATCATCGAGGGCCTCGATCATCACTATCGCAGCCTGCAAGTCGGCGAGATCCTGCTCCGGGCGATGCAGATACGACTCGGTGGAAACCTCTCCGACGCAGCACCCAAGCCGGATACGATCCAGGCCGTCCCCTCTTTTGACAAGCTGGAGCCGGCGCCCACGACGGAGGCCTCCAACCAAGGTGGCGGTTCGTTATCGGCCAAGATGGTGACCATTCTCACCAACCAGGACATGTCGCAGGAGCTCAGTCGCAAAGAGTATCAGCGCCTCCTGGCGAAGTACCAGGGTCAGTTGAATGTGCTTCACCGGAAAGCGCGCGAACAGAAGCTGTCAACGGTTCTTGTTTTCGAGGGTTGGGACGCCGGTGGGAAAGGAGGCGCCATCCGCAGGATCACCGCGGCGCTCGACGCCCGGGATGTTCAAATCATACCCATTGCCGCCCCCACCGATGAGGAAAGAGCTCAACACTATCTCTGGAGGTTCTGGCGCCACCTGTCAAGAGCCGGCCGGGTCACCATCTTCGACCGGAGCTGGTATGGGCGGGTGATGGTCGAGCGGGTGGAAGGATTCGCGACCGCCGGGCAATGGCGGCGGGCTTACACGGAAATCAACGCTTTCGAGCGTCAGCTGGTTGAGCATGGCATCCTGTTGCTCAAGTTCTGGCTTCATATAAGCAAGGACGAGCAATTGCGCCGTTTCGAGGAACGGCAAAATACTCCTTTCAAGCGGTGGAAGATCACCGACGAAGATTGGCGCAACCGCGAGAAGTGGGATCAATACGAGATTGCGGTTCACGACATGGTCGAGAGGACATCCACCCGGTTGGCTCCTTGGATTGTGGTGGAAGGGAACGACAAGCGCTTCGCTCGAGTCAAAGTGATAGGGAGCCTGTGCGACAAGATGAGCCAGGCCGTCAAGTAGCCAGCAACAACAGCGGATTCTACGATTATCAAATCGAGTAATAACATGGTTACCGAAACAAAACCCGAAAAGAAAGCCGACGAAAAATCCGAAGACAAACGCGAAGTGATAGGGCGCCCGGAGAAGGTCAAAAAGCCCGATCTAAAGAATGCCCTTCCCCGGGAGAGCGACAAGCTGGCGGCGCGCACTCCGGCGAGCCCGCTAACCGCTTTACCGGAAGGCGTCGATTTTCCAGCCCAATGGGACCTTGCCTCGCCCGAGCTCTATCTCAACCGGGAGCTGACTTGGCTCAACTTCTGTTGGCGGGTACTGCACGAGGCGGAAGATGAGCGAACACCGCTTTTGGAACGGGTGAAGTTCCTCGCCATCGTCAGCTCGAACCTCGACGAGTTCATCATGAAACGCATCGGTGGTCTCAAACAGCAAGTAGGAGCTGGAGTTCACCGGCTCACCATCGACGGGAGAACACCCCAGCAGCAGATTTCAGAGGCTCACGAGATGATCCGAGCCCTCGAGCGGCGAAAGCAGAAGATTTTGATCGAGCTCACCGGCCGTCTCAAAAAAGAAGGGATCCTGTTGGCTCGGTTCGACGAGCTCAAGCCGAAAAAACAAGCGGCGCTAAAGGAATATTATTTCGAGAACATTTACCCGCTGGTCACTCCTCAAGCGATGGATCCGGCACATCCCTTTCCCTTCGTCTCCAATCTTTCGCTCAACTTGTTGGTAACCCTCCGCTATCCGAACGATCCGGTTTCAGGGCCGTCGCTGGCACGGGTCAAGGTCCCCATCGGAGCTGGAATTCCTCGACTTCTCAAGGTGGGTGATGACAACACTTTCGTCCTCCTGGAAGACGTGATGGCTCACCACCTCGACATGCTGTTTCCAGGCATGGAGGTGGAAAGCTGCGAGCTGTTCCGCATCACGCGTAATGCCAGCACCGAGCTCGATGAAGAAAAGGCCGATGATCTACTGGGCATGATCGAGACCGAGCTTCGAGAGAGGAAGTTCGCCCCCATCGTACGACTCGAAGTGGCTCAGGGAATGTCGACTTACCACCGGGAAAGGCTTGCCGCCGAGTTCGGGCTCGACGTAGCGGCAGATGTATTCGAAGTCAAGGGTATGCTCGGGATCCGCGATTTGCACGAGATTGCCGCACTCGACCTACCGGAGCTTCATGACCCGCCTCATCACCCTATCGATCACGCTGTTTTGACCACCGATCGGAGTATTTTCCACACCATTAGGGAGGTCGGTTCGATTCTGGTTCACCATCCCTACGAGTCGTTTTCCACCTCGGTGGAGCGATTCCTCCGTGAGGCGAGCGAAGACCCTAAGGTGCTGGCCATCAAGATGACTCTTTACCGCACCGCCGCAGAGTCCCGGGTGATCGAGCACCTGACCAATGCGGCGCGCAACGGAAAACAGGTGCTGGTGGTGGTGGAGCTCAAAGCACGATTCGACGAGGAAGCGAACATCCGCTGGGCCAACCGCTTGGAGGAAGTGGGCATCCATGTCACCTACGGCGTGGTGGGGCTGAAAACGCACTGCAAGCTCATTCTGGTGGTGCGCAAGGACTACGGCGGGCTACACCGCTACGCACACCTCGGGACCGGCAACTATCACGAAGGAACGGCCAGGATCTATTCCGACCTCGGCCTGCTGACTTCGGACAGCCAGATCGGGCAGGACCTCACGGAGCTTTTCAACTACCTGACCACCGGCTACAAGCCCAACCGAAGCTATAAGAAAATTCTTCCGTCCCCGAAGGTCCTGAAGCAAGCCCTCCTGGGTAAAATCGATCGGGAAATGAAGCTTCACTCGGCAGAATCCCCGGGCTTGATCCAGATGAAGATGAACGCTCTGGAGGACATCGATATCACCCGGGCCCTTTACCGCGCCTCACAAGCGGGAGTGACGGTGGATTTGATCGTGCGGGACACTTGTCGTGCCCGCCCCGGCATCGCCAACCTCTCCGAAAACCTGCGGGTGGTGAGCATCGTCGGCCGATTCCTGGAGCACACCCGGATCTTTTACTTCCGAAACGGAGGCAAAGAGGAGTACTACCTTGGCTCCGCCGATCTGATGCAGCGCAATCTGGAAAGCCGTGTCGAAGCAGTCTTTCCCGTGGAGGCTCCGGCGCTTCAAGCCAAGTTGAGGTTCATACTCGACACCCAGATCAACGACCAACGAAGCGCTTGGGAGATGCAAATGGACGGGTCTTATATTCAGCGCCAAGCGGCCAAGGCCAGCAGGGATATCGGCTCTCAGCAGACCCTCATCACCTGGTCCGGCAAACAGTACAAACAGGCCACCCGCCTTAGGAAACGCAAACCGCAGGGGATCGGTAAGAGGAATGTCAGATAATACTAATCCCAGGCCCGAAACCTGACGAGAGGAATATCCATCATCGTCTTGAGGCCGGGCGTCGCCGAGAGCACACTTGGAATGGCGCTCAAGATCATGCCCACAGTGGCCTCGTCGCCGGCCAGCCCTCCGTCAAAGACCAGATTCAAAGCCGGTTTCCCTTTGATGGCGATGCGATCAACCGGTTCGGTGGCCCCGAGATAGATCTGCAAATCGAGCTGAAGCACTTCTTTGCGGTTACGGTAACCGCGGCAAACATGATGAATACCCGCCACCTCACCCTTCTTGACGGACAGGTAGCGGGTCTTTACCGACCGATTCGCTAGAACCGGAGCTACTTTCTCGGTGACCCGATCGAGCTTCCATCCGAGCCCCCGAGCAATGAACTGAAGAGACTCCCGCAGCCCCTTGTGACCCAGATCGCCCTTCCTGACTCCCCGGCGAAATTCTTTCTGGGACAGCCCTGCCCCGACCTTTCTTTGCAGCGACTCACGGAGCGTGGAAGCGTCTACCACTCGATCCACGCGTATGGAGTGCACCTCCAGCGACGGCGCGGTGGCCGCGAGCGCCATGGTATCCATCACGAAGCCGGGATTGACTCCAGTGCCGAGGACTACAGCCTTTTTCAAAAGCGCCAGCTGATCGAGGTCGTTCGCGAGCTTGGGTCGACCCAGGGAGGGCAAAAACAGCTCCTCACAGGTGCTGATCACACTGGCTCCCTCCTCGATACATAGCTTCAATTGAGGGAGAATTTCTTCCAGGCGGGACCCAGTCGTGTGAAGGACCACCTGAGGTCGCTTTACAGCCAGCACTTCCCGGGGCCGGTCGGACACTCGGATCCCCGAGGGGCGCTTGAGCCCGGAAAGGTCGGAGACATCCCGTTCGAGTTTTTTCGGATCGATGTCGATGGCACCGACCAGCTCGAGGTCCGTTCGGCCAAGAATGGTCTTCACCGCCAAAAGGCCGATGGGGCCGAGCCCGTACTGCACAACCCGAATCCTCTCTGAAGACTTCATAATTCCTGCACCTCCGTGCGAATGCGCTCCTGCAAGGCTCTTCATTGAACTCACTGGGCAGACGGAAACAGAATAATATCTCAGCCGGGCCTTCCTCGACAAGACTCCAATTAGGTTTTGCAGCCGAATTTGGTTAGGATCCATCGGTTCGGCCTGAAACAAACGCGGAGTCAACACTTGGAGACACGAGTAGGTCAAGAGTGGCTATGAAGGATAAACTGCCCGGACCGAGTGCGGCCTTCGGACTGTTTCTCCTCGCGTCGTTGCTCAACATCATTTTCAGCCTGATCCTCTTTTCGATTTCCGAGGATCTCGGAGTGGTCGCATCCGAGCCCCTGGCGATCTTGATTCCAACCCTTCTGTTGGTCCGGTTCCTGGGATTGGACATCCGCAAAACTCTCCGCTTGAAGCTGCCCTCGGCAACCGATTTGCTACTGGTGCTTCCCTTGGCCTTCTCACTCACGGTGCTGAACGACCAGATCTCGAATTTAACCTCTCAGGTGTATCCGTTGCCCGAGGAGTTTCAGGAGGGGATGGCTCAGCTGCTGCGCGCCGAGAACCTATACGATTGGCTGATTCGAGTGTTGGGAATCGGACTGGGCGCTGCGGTCAGCGAAGAGATCCTCTTCCGCGGCTTCATTCAAAAAGGGCTCGAGCGAGGTTTCAGTCGCTCTGCGGGCGTTTTGTTGACAGCGGTGTTGTTCGCCTTCATGCACATGATCCCGCAAGGCATTCCGAGCTATGTTTTTGCGGGGATCGTTCTGGGCACCACCGCTTTGGCCACCGAAAGCATTCTCATCCCCATGGTGCTTCACTTCATCTACAACGTTTCCGCGGTGGCGCTTTTGAGTTTTTCCGATATCGAAACACTCGGTCGGCCCATCTGGATTCCGCCGGGTATCCTGATTCCAGCGCTCCTCATATTTGGATTGACCTTCGGCCATTTCGTCAGGAAGGCCGCAGCGGCACCTCGCCCGCAACCTTCCTTGCCGATCGCCCCTCCGGCGCCCGATTTCATCGAGGCAGCCCCTTCCCCCCTGGGCCTCGCCGCCATAGCCCCCCAGCGCCGAAGACTCGGCTGGTTGGTGGTGGGTTGCGCGGTGGCCGGCGGAACGATCGTCATCTTGAGTCTTTTTAGCTACACCGTTTACAACGCTCATTCTCGTACGATCCTCGCCTCGATGATCGAGACCATGCGACAAGATGTGCTTCGTTCGCTTCCACCGGCAGCGTCATCTCGTGTGGCTCAAATCGAAGAGGAGTTCGACGCCCTGGCCGAAGTCAACAGAAACGGTCAGCTAGGTCTCTTGCAGCTCGGCCGTTTGAACTGGACCCTGGCCAAAGCACGTTCCGACGGTTTGGTAAGCGGGAAGGAAATCGACGCGATCGTAGAGGAGATTCGGTCCCTGGTGCTGGCCGGCTCGCCGGTACGGCGTCTCTAGATCTAGATTCCATTCACCCTTCAAGGATCTGAACGCGGCACCACCGGTACGAATATGGGAAGAATGAACAGCAGAAAGCTGGCCAGAATAACTGCTGCGGCTGCCAAGCGATGATCGGCCCAAAGGTACCCACCCATCACCACCATGTGGGAAAAAACGTTGACGTAGAGCGCCATGATAAAACAGGCTTTCACGCGCCCGGTTGCCATGGCCACCAAAACCAATCCTTCCACCACGACGGATAGAGCCAAACTGATACCGAGCGCCGGCCATGGGAAACCGAGGGCGGCTAAAGGAAAACCTAACGACAGAAGCTCAGAGGAAGCGTTGGAGGCGAACGCACTCCAGTTGGGACGGCGCCCTCCCATGAACCTCAGCAGCGCTCCCTTGGGGGGCGTCCAAATCAGAATCCAGAGCACCGTGATCAGCGGAAGTTGCCAGGACGGCCGTTCGATGAAAAACTTGGTGAGTCCCACCACCACGAAAACCACCACCACCGTCGCCACCGCACGGCGGCGCTGCCGGCTCATGAATCTTCTCCATCCTGCCCGTCGTCGTCCTCCTTCTGCCAACCGCCGAGCTCCCGACTCACCAACTCTGCCACTGTTTCTCTCCGTCTCGCCACCCGGTATCGTGGCCCTTCGACAACCACTTCCGCCGCACGGGGCCTCAAATTGTAGCAGGAGCTCATACAAGACCCATAGGCGCCGGTGTCCAAGAGCGCCAGCAAGTCACCCGGCCGAACATCCCCTAGACGGCGGTTACGGCCGAAAACGTCCGAGCTCTCGCAAGCCGCTCCCACGATGTCCAGCGGTTCGCCTTCGCCGTCATTGGCCGCCAGCGGGATAATCTCATGGTAGGCATCGTAGAGTGACGGGCGAAGTAAATCGTGCATTCCACTATCCACGACGGCGAAACGGTGGCCATGTACTTGTTTCACGTACAAGACCCGCACGACTAAGGCACCGGCCGGCCCGATCAGAGACCGACCCGGCTCGAGGATGAGTCGAGCACCCGATCGTGAAACCCAGGGAATGACTTGCCGAGCGTAGTCATCAAACGTCGGCGGATTATGGTCTTCATCCCCGTACCGGATGCCGAGTCCCCCACCGCAGTCCACTTCAGTGATGCGCAGGCCGTCGGCCCTCAATTCGTCGACGAGCTCCACCAGCGCCCGGGCGTTTTGCCCCAGGGGCTCCGAGGTCGTGATTTGAGACCCGATGTGAGCATGAATCGCGGTGAATCGCAGGCTCGGAAACTCCCGCCACCGCCGATAGAGCCCGAGGGCGGTTTTCGGATCCAGTCCGAATTTCGCTGTTTGAATCCCGGTCGCAATGTGAGGGTGGGTTTTGGGATCGACGTCCGGGTTGACGCGTATCGCCACACCGGCGCGGCGCTTTAGCTTGGTGGCCAACTCATTCAGAGCCACAAGCTCTCCCTCCGACTCGACGAGAAAGAGGAGAATTCCGGCACGAAGTCCGGCTTCGAGCTCCGCTTCGGTCTTCCCCACCCCGGAGAAAACCATCTTCTCGGCAGCAAAACCCACCCGCAAGGCGAGGCCTAGCTCGGCCCCGGACACCACCTCGGCTCCCGCTCCTTCCTTGACCAGATAGCGCAGCAGCTCGGGCTGAGTGTTGGCCTTGAGTGCGTAACAGATCAAGTGAGGTATGGCCGAAAGGGCATCATCGAGCCGACGATACCTCTCCAGCAGGCAACCGGAACTGTAAATGTAGAAAGGAGTGGCTACAGAACGAGCAATCGTCGATAAATCGCAACCCTCGCAGTGAAGCTCGCCGTCCTGGTATCGAAACACTTCGTGTGACATGGCCTGACATTTTGTGCGGATTGCGGTGCAGATACAAGTGGGATACGGACCGTGGCAAATTGTCGAGAAACGCTCAATGTTACACAAAAGTCAAATTTCGGTTAAAATCTGCGGCCGGAAGGAGGGTTTTATGCGTGGTTCAACTTTTTGCCTCTTGTTGCTTCTGATGTTTGCGCCGGTGGTGTCTGGCGCTGCAGCCGACCGGAAAGTCATCTCCCCGGGGGGAGCCACCGGACTTCCCTTTAGCCTCGGCATTCTCTCGGGCGACTTCCTCTACTTGTCGGGCTCTATCGGTACCAAGCCGGGTACCCGAGAGCTCCCCGGCGGCATCGAGGCCCAGACCCGGCAGACCATGGACAATCTCGGGTCGGTATTGAAGTCGGCGGGAATGGATTTCTCCAACGTGGTTCAGTCCACCGTGTTTCTCTCCGACTCGCGCCATTTTCAAGCTTTCAACCAAGCCTATCGGACTTACTTCTCCAAGGATCCTCCTACCCGAGCCACGGTGGAAGCCGATATCGCGATCCCCGGCGCTCTGGCCGAAATCGCGATGGTGGCGGCCCGGCCGGGGCTGGAACGAAAGGCCATCGTTCCCGAAGGCACCGACGCATCCCAAATGCCCTTCAGCCCGGGTATCCTCGCGGGAAAGACACTGTTCATTTCGGGAATACTGGGACGAGACGCGGCGACGGGCTCCGTGCCCCCTGACGTCGCTTCTCAAACCCGGGCGACCCTCGAGAACATCGGCGCCATCCTCGAGGCGGCCGACATGGATTTCAAAGACGTAGCCTCCTGCAGTGTTTTCCTGGAAGATGCCCGCAACTTTCAGGCCATGAACGAAGTCTACCGGAGTTTCTTTCCCGAGGATCCCCCGACGCGGGCCACCGTTCGCGCCCGTCTCATGGGTCCCGCCTTCGGTGTCGAGATTCAATGTACAGCGGTCAAAGACCCCAGCCGCAAGGTGGTGGTTGCTGAGGGCGCCCGGCGTTCCTCGAGTCCTTTTTCGCCCGCCATCCAAGTTGGGGACCGCCTCTACCTGTCGGGGTTCCTCGGCCGCGGCCCCGATGGCTTTGGTGATATCAAAGACCAGACCCGCAGGACCCTCGAGAACCTGCAGGCCACTTTGAAAGCAGCGGGTATGGATCTTACCCATGTCGACAACGTCAGGATCTACTTGAGCGACATCCGAAACTTCGAGGCTATGAACGAAGTGTACCGCGAGATCTTGCCGACTCCCCCACCGGCAAGGGCAACCGTGGGCGCACAGCTCGTGGTTTCGCAGGCACTGGTTGAAATCATGATGGAGGCTCGATAAATAACAATCCCCCGGCTGAAAGCCGGGGGATTAAAGCGGGCGCGAATAGAATAGGCTCGATGCGCTCGCATTAAATAAAACTTCCGAAATATAAAGCTATCTTCACAGCGATTTAACGGCAGCGAGGGCACCATTCGATGCAACGACTTTTCGTGGGAGTGATGTGTGGTTTTCTCTTCCTGACCGCTCCGATGATTAAAGCCCAGGAGGAGGAGGAGGAAGAGGAGAAAAAGCCAAAAGCCTGGTACGAGCGGATCGAAATCAAAGGAGATTTGCGTCTCCGGTATGAAGGCTTCCAGAAGGACAAAGCCTTCGACGACGGCCGCCGAGATCGCTTCCGTTATCGGCTGCGCGCCGGGATCGAAGCGGATGTGAACGATTTCCTTCGAGCCGGCTTCCAGCTCCGGAGCGGCGATCCGAACAATCCCGTCTCCGACAACCAGAGCTTCGATGGCGGATTCAACAAGGACTCGATCAGCCTGGCCGAGGTTTTCGCCGACTTCACCGCACCCAAGCATCTCGCGGTCATCGTGGGCAAGTTCTCTCGCGGGGACTATTGGGAGGCTCCAGACATGCAATGGGACAACGACGTCGTGTTCGAAGGGGCCGTGGAACGACTCGGATTCGACATGAGCGGGGGAGGCTCCGGGAAGCTCGAAGCCGCCATCTACCAGTTCGTCCTGGAGGAGGATGACGATAAAGCCGATGCGTTTATCTTCGGGGCCGAGCTGCATCCCATCTTCGAGCTAAACCATACCAATGAGCTCACCTTGGGGATCGGCTTCGATTACTACGTCAACCCGCAATTGGTGGTGGACCTGACGCTTTCCGGCAAGCTTACCGGCAACCGGATGACCAATCTGGTGGATGATTCAGCTACTTTGGTGAGCGAGTTTCGAATCCTCCAAGCTCTCGCCATCTGGCGGAACCACTCCATCGCGCGCTGGCCGGTGAGGCTCTCGTTCTTCTATTACAAGAACGCAGGTGCCAGCGATGAAGTGGGCTACGAGATCGGCTTCACCGGATCCGAGCTCATCGCAAGCGAGAACGATACCGCTTACTTTTTCCGCGTCGAGACGGGGGGCTACGACGAATATGGCAGAATGCAGTTCCGGTATTCTCACTACTACTCACAACCCGACGCTCTCTTTTACGCTTATATGCAATCGGACACACGGCGCTCCTCGAACCTGGATGGCCATCGGCTCGACTGGCGGTTGGGCATGCCCGCAAGAACCTTCATCAACGTCACCTATTACTACACGAACCCCAGCGAAGGGGATGACAGCCCCATGAATCGCTGGCAGTTCGACTACATCATTCGGTTTTAACTATCGTAGCATTCTAGAGGAGGCGATCATGCGAAACTACGCTTCACGGTTCATCACTGCTGTCGCGGGAACGGCCCTTTTTTTTGCCGCTTGCGGGCAACCGCAGACCGGCGAACCTATTACAGTCATTCACGCGCCGTCGGAAACGAGCTATGCCAAGCGCGATCCGAACGGAACCACCATTCTGCCCAACGGGCGCCTGCTCAATCCCGCCGGCCGCACCCTGGTGGTGGCGCCGCATCCCTTCGGTCTCGCCCTCTCCCCGGACGGTCACACCGCCGCCACCGCGAACAGCTCGTTCAGTCCCGACGCTTTCACCATCATTCACCACATCGACTCCGAATCCCCATCGATACTGGAAAAGGACCACCCGGCGGACGAAGACATCCTGCCGGCGTCCTTTATGGGACTCGCCTTTTCTCCCGACTCTCGCAAGCTCTATGTTTCCGGCGGAGACCAAGGCCTCATTGCAATAGTCGATGCCGAAACGGGCCGCCTCGAGCGGACCGCAAGTCTGGACACCCCTTTCGGGGGGAGGGAATACCGTGATTCCTATCTGGGGGATATGGCTTTGTCGCACGACGGATCGAAGCTCTATGTGGTGGACCAGGCCAATTTCCGGCTCATCACCGTCGACACCGACACGCTCCAGGTGATCGACAGCGTCCCGGTAGGCCGCTATCCCTTCGGTGTCGCTCTCACCCCCGACGGAACAAAAGCCTTCGTGGCAAACGTGGGCATGTTCGAGTATTCGAGGATAATCGGATTCGACGAAGAGGATCCGGCAAGCACCGGCATTGACTTTCCTGCTTTCGGCTTTGGAACGGAAGAGATGATCGAGGGCACCGTGGTAGACGGGAAGGATGTCCCGGGACTAGGCGATCCCAACGATCCCCAGGCGATGTCGGTGTGGGCGGTCGATCTCACTCGAGCCGGTGAGGGCAGGGTGACCTCTCGGTTGAAGACCGGGCATCTGGTGGGCGAGGAGATCGAAGGCATTCCCGCCGTGGGAGGAGCAAGTCCCAACTCCGTGGTCACCGACGGCCGCCTTCTCTACGTCTCCAACGGGAGCAACGACACCGTAACGGTCATCGATACCGCGTCGGACAGCGTTTTGGATCATATCGCTTTTCCCATCGATGAACGGCTGGGCAAACTCAGGGGGCTCATTCCGTTCGGTCTGACCCTCAGTTCCGACGGCGGGCGACTCTACGTGGCCCTTGCCGGAATCAATGCCGTCGCGGTGGTTGAGACCGTTACACGACAGGTCCTCGGCTACATCCCCACCTGCTGGTTCCCTGCCAAGGTTTGCCTGTCGCCCGACAATCAAACGCTCTACATCGCCAGTGCCAAAGGATTCGGCTCGGGACCGAACGGAGGCCCGTCCTTTCCCGCCGGCCGGCCTTCGTACATCGCTCGCAACATGTTCGGAACGGTGAGTGCCGTGGACCTCACCGATGAAAGCAGGCTCGAATCCTGGACGGAAACGGTTCGGAACAATAACTTCCAATTCGAGACGCTCACCGCCACCGACTTGCCCGAGCCCGAGCGGCGCAACCCCATCCCCCCGGCAACGGGACTTTACCAGAGCCCCATCAAGCATGTGGTGTTCATCACCAAGGAGAATCGGACTTTCGACGAGGTTTACGGCGCGCTCGAAGGCGTGACCGGGCTGGAAGAGCTGGCCCGGTTCGGCAGCGCCAGGCAGGTCACCAACGAGGACGGCAGCCTCCAATTCGACCAGGTGACGGTCATGCCCAACCATCTCAAGCTGGCCCGTGAATTCGGTCTCTCGGACAACTTCTACTGCGACTCGGATGTTTCGGCGGACGGCCACCGCTGGCTGGTGGGCACCTATCCCAATGAATGGGTGGAAACCTCGACAGCGAACTCCTATTCAGATACACGCCGGTTCAGCGGCGATTCAACCGCCCCCGGACGCCGCGGTATGGTCGGCTCCTCGGGAGCCATCTACCCTGAGGACTACAACGAGGCGGGATCGATCTGGGATCATTTTGTGAGAAACGGTCGGGAGTTTTACAACTTCGGTCTCGGTTTCGAGTTTGCCGGCAGCGATTACAAGACATCCCGTTACACGGGTGTGATGATCTCCATCAATTATCCGGTGCCCGAACCGCTCTTGGAACGGACGAGCAGAACGTTTGCCACCTACAACATGAACGTCCCCGATCAGTTCCGTGTCGACAACTTCATCCAGGAGTTCAACGATCGGTGGGTGGAGGGCGACGACGAGCTCCCGCCGGTGATGACCATGATGCTCCCCAACGACCACGGCGCCGCCGAGCGGCCCGATGACGGATACCCCTTTTTCGAGAGCTACATGGCCGATAACGACCTCGCCCTCGGCCGGGTGATCGAGTTCCTGAGCCACACCCGCTACTGGAAACAGATGGTCGTTATAGTGACCGAGGACGATGCCCAAAACGGCGTCGATCACGTGGACGCTCACCGGAGCATCCTCCTGGTCGTAAGCCCCTACGCCAAACGGGGACACGTCTCGCGCACCCATGCCTCCTTTGCCAGCATCATCAAAACCATAGAACTGATCCTGGACATACCCTTTCTCAACCAGTACGACGCCGCCGCCAACGATTTGTCCGACTTCTTGACCGCCAAGCCCGACTTCGAACCCTACACCGCCGTCGCAGTGGACCCGCGGATCTTCGACCCGGAAAAAGCCCTCGACCCCCTCGATCCCGACTTCAACTGGGAAGGATTCGGCGACTATCCGACGATCGACGATCCCAATGTGATGGATCGCTGGGCCGAAATAGAAGACAAGAAGCGGGAGCTACAGAGGAAGAGATAATCCCCCGGCTTCAGCTGGGAGATTAAGTCCGCAAACCGCGCAGGTAGACGATGGTGGTGACCCAGTTTGCCAAAATCATAAAAAAGACAAATACGAAGGAGTGAAAGCTGAGAAGCGCCCATCCGCTAATCATGTTGCCCACGAAGCAGCCGCCCCCAATCACCGACCCGGCGCCGGCCAACACACCTCCCAGCAATGAGATCAGAAGGGTGGTTTTCTCTGCGTAGCGCAGAGCGAGCTGGCCACGCAGCCAAGCGGAGGTCAAGGACCCGGCAATGACGGCCAGTGCCTCCGCCCCCCGCCACCACCTGGCCGCGGAAGCCTCGTCGAGTAGCAGGTTGAGCAGTGTCACCGCGCCGCGGGTGGGCGCCAGAGGATAGTTGCGTCCACTCGCCGAGAACGACAGATAGGCAAACCAGCTCAGCACTCCAATCATGATGCCGGCGAAAGCCACCGACCAGCCCCCGGTGATCGGCTGCCCGGCCGGCAGCATGGCGGACCAACCCCCCTTTTTTCGTCGATGGGCTGCCACCAACAAGACAGTGAGTCCCACGACTCCGATCCCCATCGCCAGTACGTTATAGGGGATTTCAACCGCCTGATCGATGCTTGCCGACTGGACGAGGTCCGCCATCACCATGGACAATTCCACCCGGATCGGAATGATGAGCTCAGTGCTGGCCAGCGTGCCACCCACGGCGATACCTACAAGTGCCAGCATCGAGTTCACCCGGCCTTCCCCGGCCTTGTAAAGGGATCCGCTGACACAACCGCCGGCCAAAACCATGCCGGTGCCGAAGAGGATCCCCCCAATCATGGCAAGCAGAAGGTACGGTTGCTTTGGATTGGGATCCACCCATCCCATCGCAGCCAGACCCGCGAAGCCCACCATGGAGGCAAATATGGCCAAACCCACCGCCACCGGCCCCCAAAAGTCCTTGTAAAGGGCCACCGAGCTCAAGATAGAGGCTCCGCAGAAACTCCCGCGTTGCAGGAAGAAGCCGAACAAAAAGACGATGACCAGGTTGGTCAGGCGCCATTCGCCGGACGACCAGGCAAGTACCGTTGTACCGACCAGCAACAGCAACATCGTCCAGAAAACGATTTGTCTTGGCAACAGGCGCTGGGCTTTCATCCACTACTCTCCTCGGACTGCAGGTAATCTTTCACAATCCCATAAAGCAACACGACCAGGATCAAGAAAGAGATCCTCATGGTCATCGAAGCCTGCTGAAAGTGGCGTTCAACTTCCATGGCATCACCGTGATAAGCAACGAAACCGATGACAAACGCGTGCAACATGGCCAAGCTGATCAGGGGGTTTTCTCTTAGGAACACCAGCCCCGCAGCAAGCGCCAGCAGGGCAAAGGTGACCGACACGTCTCCCGGGAAGGAAAAGATCAGGTTGTTCAGCCGATATCTTCCCCCCGGCTTCAAACCCAACCGCCAGTATCCCTGATTGTAGAAGGACCAGTGTCCAATCCATTCCGAGATGACGCGGCGGGGGTGCGTGATCAAATAGTTCCGATAAGAGCTCAATCCATGTCGACTCACCCAATCGTCATTCTCGCCATCGATGGAATAGATCTCGTCTTTCCCCTCGAACTCGCTGGATGCCCATTTCCTTGCCGCCGGTTTTACGATGTCATCCCCGGGCAGGTGGTACTCCCGTTGAAACAGTGTTCTCGCGTAGCTGTTAGGGATGATCCTCTTCATCAAGACATTGGCCAGTGGGCCCTTCCACCTCTCCGCCCTCACCATGGTGCCGTTATGAAGAAAAAACAGCGCCGCAAAGAACACCGTAAGGATTACACGATGCGCCGTCTTCTTGAAGACGAGGAAATAAAACAATGTCAAAAAGGGCAAGAAAAACAAGTTGGTGTCGCGCGAGAAGGAGTAGAAAAAAGACGTCAAGGCGACGAGAGGGATGAGCCAATAGACTTTCTTGCTATCTCTATGCTTGTAAACAAAAGCATAAACAGCCAGCATCAAGAGGGTCAAAACGATGGCGGCCGCTTCGCTTTGTGCCACCGTCAACCAGACACAGATCAGGGTTTGGTTCAGAAAAAAAAGAATCAACAAATAAAAAACAAACACTCTTTCCGTGAAGCTCGAAAAAAACGTCGCCAGAGTTACAGCAAAAAACAAAGTGACAGCCAGGTAACTAAAAATAAAAAACCCATTGACCGCCGCCAGGTTGCCGTTGAATAGTTTGAAGATCAAAGGCGTTACAAAGGGCTTGACCCCCAACAGCCAGAAACTCGCATCGAAGAAGCTCAACTCCGACTGCGGGAAGTACCCGTGAGTCGCATCCGTGGTGATTCGAAGCTCGCCCAAATAGTAGAGCTGCCAAACCGCATCGACGTAGGCCAACCCGACCATGAAAGGCAGGATAAAAACAAAGCCTCGATAGAGATTTTTCTTCTCGAACCGGCCGAACTTGAGCAGCGCCAAGTAGGACAAAACGAGGCCGACACTCGAACCATAAAAGAAAAGTGAATAGTGTCTAGACAAACTCAGCAAGATAAACAGCGGCAAACCGACATGGATCAGTTTTTCCAGAGCATTAAGGACGGTAGGGGATTTTTCGCTCACACCGGTGTCCGTTTTCCCGAAGCCATTCGTCCTCGAGTCGAAGGCCGGCGCTAATTATATAGGAAGTGGAATGAGGGGCCCGCCAAACCTGGCATTGACATGTGAGCTCGCCGGTGCTATATAATGGGCACCAACCAATTGATCGCTCTGTCCCAACCAACAGACGGTTCCTGGCGCATGAATTAGAGGTGTAGGAGTTTACCTACTGGCGTCCAAGCGACCCGAATGCCAACGGGGTGGGAGCATGTCTTTGAAAGTCATCTGGTTCTCGAGGAGTGTTGGCAAGCCTGCCGACCGAAGCCCGAGCGAATTTGCAGCCTACCACTTCCTGCTATCTCTCGCGGGAGGCAAAGTCAGCGGAGAAACCCTCGTTCCGGTGGGGAGCGACGAACGGCGCCTCATCCAATCCAATGTGGACGATGCCTTGGATTGTTATGGGGAGATGGTTGCCGACTATTTCCGACAAAAGTCGATTGTCGCGCCTCTCTTGCTGGTTCCCATACCCAATCCCGAAATCACTCTGGCCTCGACCCGGCCACCCAGATCGTCGCTCCTTGCGATGGCTATTGCCTCCAAAGTCGAAGGAGACGTGGACGTGGCCGATATTTTGCGCTGGAAAAGAAAGTTGCCGGAATCGGCTTCTGCAAGAGGTCCCGGCGATCCGGCGAAGCTATATGCCAACCTGGTTGTCACCCGCAAAATCGAACGGGTGAGACCGACCATCCTGGTGGGTTACCTTGCCCGCAGCACCGCCCAGCTGCAGGCCTGCGCCGCAGCGGTCGAGGCCTGCGGCCCCGAAGTCAAAGTCGCCGTCTTCGCGGGACGAGTCGTTCCCCGTCCATCGAGGGAGCCTTTTGCAGTGATGGGGACTGAGGTGCCAAACTTCAATCCAGCTTCTCTCTCGCAAGCCTGAATGAGTGTTAGTCACCGGAGGGGACCCTTATGTTCGGCCCCCGGTGGCAGTCGTGCGCTACTGAAGCTCCATTGATTCTTCCGGAACCAGAAGAAGCTCTCCACGACGCGCTCGGGAGCCCACTTGTTGAGCCAGCTTCTCGACCTTCGTCCTCATTCGATCTATGAGCCGTGCTCCAATCCGCAAAGCAACGGTTCGAATATCACGCACTCCTTGATTTACGAGATGGTGGATTGGAACAGGCAACTCTTGGACTAAGTCCTATCTGCGGTGGGCCGGAACTCCGTAGGGATAGAGCTCGTCCAAATCCACGTGCTCGTAAGGGAGCGCGTCCAAGAACGTCGTTCCGACGAAGGGCTCCGGCGCCTCAACGATGACGATCGTCTTCGCGTAGCCCGTTTCATCGAAGCCTCTTCGAAAGTGGACACGTGACTTCAGGACGAACACGTCGTAGTTGTCGGGGTCGATCGAGCCGATGCGGAAATCCTCCGGATAAAGCACTTGCTCGTAGGTCGGTGTGATGAAGACGAGGTTGCCGTCGCCGAAGGCCACCGCCGCGATCCGCTCGTAGCCGAAACCTTCGCCGAAATAAGCAACCGTCCCCTGAACCCTTGCCGGCGTGCCTCCAGAGGGCGTGTAGCCTCCGATCTCCATGTCGAACGCATCGCCTTCCGACATCGAAGCTTCGGCCATGGCGTCCAGCGCTTGCGGCGACGTGATCGTGCCGTACAAGACCTTCTCGATCCCAGCGGCTTCGAACGCTTTAAAGATGTGAGTCGCGTCGCCCGGACGATCGCTGTGGTCGCCAACCGCCACGGGGATCTCGCCTCTACTGACGGCTTCACTCACGAGCTCCGCCGCGCGCTCCGGCAGCGGGTATCCGCCCACCGCGAAGTCTTCGCGCACGCGCCAGAAGAAATCGTCCATGTCGTCCGCGATGCGATCCGCGAGCTCTTGATCGTCATTCGTCATGACCTGCACCGTCGCGCCCACATCCGGAACATCCGACCATGGATAGCCGTAAAACACGCTCACATAAGCATCGTCTTCCCGTGCTTCCCAGCGCCGGGCTCTTTCCATGATGTCCATCGAGGGCGAACGGCCCGTCCATTGGTGGACGGTTGCCGTGATCACACCGGGCTTCCTGGTGGCGGTCGTTGGCTTGTACTCGCCCCGAGCGACGAGGTGGATCGCGCGTGCCGCGCGCTCACCTTGGATGTAAGCATCGTAATGAGGATAGCGTTTGGTCACAAGAGCGAAATTCGCCCAGCGCAAGAACTCTTCGTCCTCGTTCCCGTGAAGATCGAACGAGGCCACAATCGGAACGTCGGGTCCGACGACTTCGCGGAACCGCCGCGCAATCTCCGCTTCGGGTCTCGGCACGTCCCGCACCGCCATCGCACCATGGAGCGCAAGGTAGACACCGTCAACCGGCATCGCCGCCTCGAGCTCGCGGATCATCTGGTTCAAAAAATGGTCGAACGTCTCTTTCGTACTCCAACTCCGCGAAGACCCTCCGAAAACGCCGATCGGAGACGTCAGCGGTACGAGCTCTATGTCACCGAGCTCGCGGGCCCGCTTCGTGAACCCTCGGATATAGTTGCCGGAGTCGAGAAGCGCCTCTCCGGTGAGAGGCTCGCTGTACTTCGTCCAGTCCGCGATTTCCGTGTCAGCGCCCGGGCAGAACGTACAGGTCTCGTGCTGGAACTTGGCCACCGCGACCCTCAGCTTGGGCGCCTCGCCGCTTGGCGTTTGAGCGCAGCCCCATCCGAAAATCGCGGCGAACGCCGCAGCGTAAACGATTCGCATCCGTACCCCCTTGAAAGAAAATACCCTAGG
>SDBT01003518.1_pt1 | contig 27028 bp, 24 predicted proteins | sample 2277101 | NCBI WGS metagenome assembly SDBT01 (sample SAMN10404973, study PRJNA504765) | marine sediment metagenome | isolation source: marine sediment core GS10_PC15, 103 cmbsf | place: Arctic Ocean: Southern Knipovich Ridge | collected 2010 | reverse complement strand
AGATGAGCTGGTTGCCATCCTGTTTACGAGTATCGAAACGGCTAAAAAGAAGAAAGGGAAATAGATTGTCTTACCCTTGGAAATTGGATTTGAGTGTTGGATATTGGATGTTGAAAAGGAGGAAAACGCCAGTTTTGTCGTAACCCCCTAATGAATAGAATGTTAAAGAATTGAAATCTTAAAATTATTGACACTACTACTCTAAGTAAAGGGAGTCTTTCATGAAAATTCATGAATATCAGGCGAAGGAAATATTACGAAAATACAATGTACCTGTGCCAAGGGGAAAAGTAGCTTTTAGTGTTGATGAAGCCGGCACGATTGCCAAGGACCTCGGTACCGATGTGGTGGTTGTAAAAGCGCAGATCCATGCCGGAGGCAGAGGAAAAGGGGGTGGCGTTAAATTAGCACGGTCAAGGGAAGAAGTACGGAAACTGGCACGTGAGATTTTAGGGATGACCCTTGTAACACATCAGACCGGTCCTGAGGGCAGGATAGTGAAAAAACTGCTTATCGAGGAGGGAATGGATATCGCCCGTGAACTATACCTGGGTATGGTCCTGGACAGAGCCGCCTCTAAACTGGTGATGATGGCCAGTATGGAGGGAGGTGTCGAAATTGAAAAAGTTGCTGCCGAAACACCTGAAAAGATCTTAAAAGAATGGATAGATCCCGCCCTGGGATTAAAACCATTTCAGGCACGCAAACTGGCTTTTGGATTGGGGCTGGAGGGCAAACAGGTAAATAACGCTGTAAAATTTATGATGTCACTCTATCGTGCCTTAATTGAAACAGATGCTTCATTGGTTGAAATCAATCCACTCATCATCACCGGTGATGGCCAGGTAATAGCCCTGGATGCCAAAATCAATTTTGATGACAATGCAGATTACCGCCATAAAGAATATGCGGATATGAGGGATCTTGATGAGGAGGATCCTCTGGAAGTTGAAGCATCGAAATATGATCTTAACTATATCAAACTTGATGGTAATGTGGGGTGTATGGTTAATGGTGCCGGGTTGGCCATGTCTACGATGGATATCATAAAATTATCCGGGGGTGAACCGGCCAATTTTCTTGATGTCGGTGGCGGAGCTAATGTTGACACGGTGCGTGATGGTTTTAAGATTATCCTGTCAGATAAAAATGTTAAGGCGATTTTAATAAATATATTTGGTGGAATCGTTCGTTGTGACCGGGTGGCAAAAGGCGTCATCGAGGCAGCAAAAACGGTTGATATTACTGTCCCGGTTGTTGTTCGCCTCGAAGGAACTAATGCAGAAGAAGCCAGGGTATTGCTTGAACAATCTGATATGGATTGTATCGTTGCTACGACCCTGGAAGATGCGGCAGAGAAGGTTGTAAATACGTTAAGATAAATTAAAAATAAAAAGTGTCAGTAAAAGAAAAAAGTTAATAGTGAAATGTGAAAAGTAAAAAGATGCACTATGAAGTTTACGTATTGAATTATCCTGATCTTTTCCCTTTTCCCTTTTACCTTATTTTAGGGAGTGCCCAATGAGTATCTTAATCGACGAAACTACCAAAGTACTTGTACAAGGTATAACCGGGAGTGAAGGATCCTTCCATGCTACACAGATGATAGAGTATGGAACAAATATTGTTGCAGGGGTAACACCCGGGAAGGGTGGTCAACTGTTTGAAGAAAAAATACCCATTTTTAATACGGTGGAAGAAGCGGTAAAAGAAACAGGGGCGAGTGCTTCTACTATATTTGTTCCACCTCCATTTGCGGCAGATGCGGTACTGGAGGCTACTTACGCCGGAATTAATGTGATAGCCTGTATCACGGAGGGAATTCCGGCCCTGGATATGTTGAGTATCTATCAGGTTGTTAAAGCCAAAGGGGTGCACCTCGTGGGTCCGAATTGCCCGGGGATCATCTCACCCGGAAAATCCAAGATGGGAATCATGCCGGGATTTATTCACAAGGAAGGAAATGTTGGGGTAATCAGCAGATCCGGAACTTTAACATATGAAGCGGTAGGGCAGTTAAGCAGCCGGGACATAGGGCAGTCAACCTGTATCGGTATCGGAGGGGATCCTATTATTGGCACGAGATTTATCGATGCACTCGAATTATTCAAAGATGATCCTGAGACCGATGCAATTGTCATGATCGGTGAAATAGGCGGAACTGCAGAAGAAGAGGCGGCAGCATGGATCAAGGATAATCTGGATAAACCGGTAGTCAGTTTTATCGCCGGGCAGACAGCCCCTCCGGGGAGGCGAATGGGTCATGCCGGTGCAATCATCAGCGGCGGAAAGGGTACCGCTAAAGAAAAAATGAAAACCTTGTCTGCGGCCGGTATCCATGTATGTATTAGTCCCGCAGATATTGGAAAAACAATTGAAATGGTGCTGAACTAATTCATTAAAGGTTTAAAATATTAGCCTTGGTCGTTATCAATACAAGGATTTTTAATTAATATATTGTTATATTTCATAATTAATTATCTAGTCTGATCTATTCATAACGCGGCCTTTGGCTGCAAGCAAAGAAAAGACAAAAGATTTAAGAAAGCCGAGAGCGGAAAGCAGAAAGCAGAAAAAATTTAGTCCGGCCCGCCTCGGGCGGGGGCAAAAACGAATTTTCACGAATTAATTTTAAAATTTGATTAATGTAACGACGCGATTAATCGCGTCGCTTTTTCTTCTGTGTCACCCCGCATGTACGGGGTCTTCCTTCTTGTCGGATCTAACCTGAATGTTGGAAGATTCCTACAGAATGACACTAAAACTTTGCTAATCTCCCAAGGCCGATCCTTGCCCGGCCAAATATAAGGCACCGTGTCCAAGCCTGAGGCGTGTGGTGTGGTATAGAGTGGCGCCAGGTGGAACATAGTTTTTAGCAGCAATAACATTTCCTGCACTTAGGCGGAATTAAGTGAAACACGGAGGTTTTTTTTGAATGAGCAAACTTTAGCCATACTGAAACCGGATTGTGTGCAAAGAAATCTTATTGGCAGGGTAATAGATCACCTGCTCGGTGCCGGCTTTAAAATCGTTGCGATAAAGATGGTGAGGCTTGATCGTGTGAGTGCGGGTGAGTTTTACGCGGTGCATAAAGAACGCCCGTTTTATCCGAACCTGCTGGATTTTATGACCGAATCGGAAGTTGTTCCGATGGTTTTGGAAAAAGAAAATGCTGTGGAAGAATTAAGAAAAACCATAGGTGCCACCGATCCGGCTGAGGCAGAAGAGGGAACCGTTAGAAAGCGATTTGCTGAAAATAAGCAAAATAATATCATTCACGCTTCTGATTCAATAGAAAATGCTGTAGTTGAAAGTGCCTTCTTTTTTTCAAAAAAAGAAATCATTGATAACCAGACACTTTGACATTTCAGCAAATTTTTGATGTCATCCAGAAGGGATCTTCCAACTTGCTGATATGATTTCGACAAGCAGGAAGATTCCTACGGAATGACAGAATAGAAAATACTATTTGATTGCAGCCCTGTGCTGCGGTATGCTATTATAGTCGAAAACTTTGTTATTTCCGCCTTGCGGATCGCCTTGGGAGATTAGCAAAGTTTTACAAAATGGATATACTCATTTAACGCAAAGATCGCAAAGATTTTTCTCGCAGAGCCCCTCCAGCCGGCTGGAGGGGCTCTGCGAGAGATATTAATAAATATTTGTTTGCAGCCAGAGGCTGCGGTATGAATAGATCACGCTAAAAAATTAAGGAAGAGAAAAAGACCGATGCGTTCTGTTTTGGAAAATAGAGGAGTTCTCAATGCCAGAAGATAAGAAAGTAATGAATATCGAAATTCTGAGCAGAGGAGCGCTTGAAATGGATGATGATGAGCAGCCGATAAAAAAGGCGGTTGTTATCGGTGCCGGTATAATGGGTAGGGGGATCTCACAGTTAATCGCATCAAAGGGTATAGATGTAATCCTTATCGAAAGAGATGCTGAGGGCGTAGAAACTGCCAGGCAAAAACTGGAAGAGAGTATGGACGCTGAGATCGAACGCTGGACGATGACAGAATCCGAAAAAAAGGCCATCCTCTCCCGAACAACGGTTACGAAAGAAATTGACAGCGCTATATATGGTGATGTTGTGATTGAGGCCATCACTGAGAGTCTGGTGGCCAAACAAAATCTTTTAAAGAAAATTGATGAAATATGTGATGATGAAACAATCTTTGTCACCAATACCTCTGCCCTCAGTATTACTGAAATTGCAGAAGTGACTAATCGTCCAGAAAAAATAATTGGTATGCATTTTCTTAACCCGGTACCTAAAATCCCTTTAGTCGAGATTGTCAGGGGATTGAAGACTTCCGATGATACATTTATAATAATCAAAGAATTTGCTGAAACATTAGATAAAACCGCTGTTGAAGTTTATGAATATCCGGGGTATATCACCACCAGGGTAATCGTTCCGATGATCAACGAAGCCATGTACATATTGATGGAGGGAGTTGCTTCAGCAGAGCATATTGACACGGCTATTAAGTTGGGTTATAACTTTTCAAAAGGACCTCTTTCATTAGCCGACATGATCGGCCTTGATGAATTAATGGCCTGGATGGAAACACTTTTCAGGGAATTAGGAGATACTAAATATCGTCCCTGTCCACTCTTGCGTAAATTAGTGCGTGCCGGTCATCTGGGGGTTAAAACCGGTAAAGGATTTTTTGAATATCCCAAATCATAAAAATATCCACGAATTTACACGAATTATTCTATAAGAAATAGGAGAGCAGTAAGCAGATAGTGAGACATCACTTAAAATAATTTATCTAAACGAGGATTTTGATGAATATTTTAGTACTGAATAGCGGTAGCTCATCCGTTAAATACCAAATGATTAACCCGGAGAAGAAACTCACGCTGGCGAAAGGTGTGGTGGAGAGAATTGGGATGGCCGGGGCCATGTTGACTCATAAACCGCATGATAGAGAAGAAATCAGGCTTAGCGGTGAAATTCTGGATCACAAAGTCGCTATAGAATATGTCTTAAGTATATTGTTGAGTAAAAATCATGGTGTAATAAAAAATAAAGAAGAAATTGCAGCAGTCGGACATCGCGTTGTGCACGGGGGGGAAGCATTTAGCAGCTCTGTTTTGATTACCTCGGATGTGATCAAGGAAATTTCGCGATGTATGGATTATGCGCCCCTGCATAATCCACCAAACCTGAAAGGAATTCGGGCGACGCAGGCACTCTTGCCGGATGCACCTCAGGTTAGCGTTTTCGATACCGCTTTTCACCAGACGATGCCTGACTATGCCTATATATATGGTCTGCCTTATGTTTTATATAAGCGTCATGGGATACGTCGCTATGGCTTTCACGGTACTTCCCATCTATATGTATCCGAACGTCTGGCGGAAATATCAGGCAAACCGCTGGAAGAGCAAAAGGTTATTACCTGCCATCTGGGAAACGGCTGCTCTGTAGCGGCAATACAATACGGAAAGTCAATCGATACCTCAATGGGTTTTACACCATTGGAAGGCCTTTTGATGGGGACAAGGAGTGGGGATATTGATCCGGCTGTAGTGTTACATATAATGAATATAGAAGAGTTAAGTATGCATGAAGCCAACACCATGCTTAACAAACATAGTGGCATACAGGGACTGAGTGGGCTAAGCAGTGATATGCGTGAAATTGAGGAAGAGTACGAAAGTAATAGCCGGGCGAGGTTGGCTCACCATGTTTTTTGCTATCGGGTAAAGAAATATATTGGCAGTTATGCTGCAGCTATGGGTGGACTCGATACTGTCGTTTTTACGGGTGGGATTGGAGAAAACTCCTCTCTGGTCCGTCAAAATGTTTTAGATAATCTATCCTTTCTGGGTATTGATCTCGACAATACAAAAAATACCTCTGCTGAAAAAGAGGAGAGAAAAATTAGCAGCGATAGTTCGAGAGTGAATATCTATGTAATTCCGACTAATGAAGAATTGGTCATCGCCCTGGACACGATGAAGATTGTACAAGAACTATCTTGATTTCCCAAAGTAACCTGAATAATTCATACCGCAGCCCAAGGCTGCAATCAAATTTCTTCTCAGTTTGTAAAAACTTTGCTAATCTCCCGAGGCGATTCGCCAGGCGAAAATAACAAAGTTTTTGGCTACAATAGCATAGCCACCAAGACTCAATTTATAGTTCTTTTTATTTAAATTCTGTATTTGCTATTCAAATTGACATTTCTTAAATTTCCTGATTGTTATGAATGTAACAATTAAAGATCTTCACGAAGGAATTAATGAGCTTGAGTGTGAAGTTCCTTCTCAAAATTATAACCTGCCGGAAATTGGATCTTTTTCCGGACCGATTCGTTTGAAGATCTTCGTGGATAAGTTAGGAAATCTGCTCAGATTTAAAATTTCTGTTCTGGCTGATGTTGAAATTACTTGTGATAGTTGCCTGGAACCATTTCAATCGGGTCTTGATGCCATGATTGAACAGATCTACGAGTTAGGTACTAGTGATCTTGACAGTGATGAGATTATCATAATACCCCGTAACAGTAAGGAAATCAATATAAGCGAAGCCATTCAGGAAGTTTTTTCTTTGAATCGTCCGATGAAACAGTTGTGCCAGGACGGATGTAAAGGATTGTGCCCGAATTGCGGTATTAATCTGAATCAGAAAAGTTGTAATTGTCATCTGGAAAATATTGATCCACGCCTGGAAAAATTAAAATCTTTGTTGAAGTAGGAATTTCTATGCCAAATCCTAAACGGAAAATTTCCCGTTCGAAACGCGATAAAAGACGTGCCACTTGGGCAGCAAAATTACACGGAAATCATTTATCTGTATGTGAAAATTGCAGTGAAATGAAACTTCCTCATCATGTTTGTCCTCATTGCGGTTATTATAAGGGTCGAGCGATTTATACCCCTGAAACTGCCGGCTGATATTTCTATAATCTGAATGAGAATCATTAAATGCGAATTGCTTTAGATGCAATGGGTGGAGATTTTGCCCCTCAGGCGACTGTCGAAGGGGCATATTTATATCAAAAAAAGACCAAAAGAAGAAATGAATTGGTTCTTGTAGGCGATGAAGAAAAAATTAACCGGGAACTAAGCCGCCTCAAAAACTTTAAAGAGTTCAGAATCTCTGTGGTTCATGCCAGTGAAAATATCGGTATGAATGAATCGCCTACTGAAGCAATCAGGCAAAAAAAAGAATCCTCTATTATGATTGGGCTCAAACTTCATAAACGGAGTGAGGTCGATGCCTTTGTAAGTGCGGGCAATACCGGAGCTCAGATGGCCGCATCATTACTGAGTCTGGGTAGAATTAGCGGGGTGCACAGACCTGCAATCGGATCATTTATTCCAAGCGAAAAAGGTATGGTCCTTTTGATCGATGTAGGGGCAAATAGCGAGTGCAAACCCCTTAATCTTTTACAGTTTGGAATTATGGGCAGTATATTCGTCGAGCATATATACCGTGGCGGCTCGCCCAGTATCGGGTTACTTAATATTGGCGAAGAAGAAAAAAAGGGGAATGAATTATCCCAGGCTGCTTATCAACTGATGAAAAAAGACCTTCCCGGATTTGTCGGAAATGTTGAAGGACGGGATATTTTAAAAGGAAAAGCTGATATCGTTGTTTGCGATGGTTTTGTGGGGAATATTATCCTTAAGCTGGCGGAGAGTATAATGGGAGTGTTGTCAAAAAGTCTGAAAAGAAATATTGGCACAAATCTCTTTACCAATCTTGGGGCATTACTCGTAAAACCAGCTTTTTCAGAGCTTAGAAAAAACTATGACTATGAGGAATATGGTGGCGTGCCCCTTCTCGGGGTTAATGGAATTTCCATCATTTGCCACGGCAGTTCCAGTGCAAAAGCGATAAAAAATGCAATTTTGGTAGCAGAAAAAATGCGTCTTAAAAATGTAAATGATCATATTGCTGAAACTTTAAAAACCAGAGGAGAAGTACAGGCGTGAGACAAAGAGCATATATTTCGGCGATCAGTCATTGGGTTCCCAAAAAAGTTTTAACAAATAGCGATCTGGAAAAGATGGTCGACACCACAGATGAATGGATCCGCACGCGTACAGGAATTAGTGAAAGAAGGATTCTTGAGGATGGCAAAGCATCTTCGGATATGGGTGCTGAAGCGGTGAAAAGATTGTTAAAACAAAGAGGAATCAGTGCAAAAGAAATCGATGTAATTGTCGTCGCCACTATTACGCCCGATATGTTTTTCCCGAGTACGGCCAATCTCATCCAGGATAAAGTAGGGGCAATTAATGCCTGGTCGTTTGATATTGGAGCAGCTTGCTCCGGATTTATCTACGCACTGGCGCTTGGTACACAAATAATCGAGGCGGGTAGATACAATAAAATAGTCGTGGTCGGCACAGATAAAATGTCCTCGATTACCAATTATAATGACCGTAATACCTGTGTACTGTTTGGCGATGCAGCCGGAGCCGTATTGCTCGAGCCAACTGATAAAGAAGATATCGGAATCCTGGATTTTTTACTCCATTCCGATGGATCCGGTGCTGAATACCTGAATTTGAAGGCGGGAGGCTCAAAATATCCTGCTACGGTTGAGACGGTTGCTAATGACTGGCATTATATTTATCAGGATGGTAAGACGGTGTTTAAGCTGGCCGTCCAAAGAATGGCAGATATTGCCGAGCAGGTTCTGGTACGAAACTCATATTCCGGAAAAGATGTTAACCTGCTGGTTCCCCATCAGGCCAATCTGAGAATTATAGATGCGGTCGTCAAACGATTGGGGCTGGATCCTGATAAGGTTCTCATCAATATAAATAAATATGGAAACACCACAGCAGCAACAATACCTTTAGCACTATCTGAGGCATATAGTAAGGGCAAGGTCAAGAAGGATGATCTGATTGTTTTTTCGACATTTGGGGCTGGCTTTACCTGGGCGAGCGCGCTCGTGCGTTGGAGTATGGATCCTCCGGAAAGTAAAAAGGGAAAAGTAAAAAGTTAGTAGTGGCCGTTCGCGAACGGCCATTACTAACTGGAGAATAGAAGAATTGAATAAAAAAGCGTATCTGTTTCCCGGTCAGGGGTCACAATATGTTGGAATGGCCAGGGATCTGTTTGATAAATATTCAGAGGTGAGAGATATTTTTAAGCAGGCAAACGAGATCATGCAATGCGATCTCGCCACCATCTGCTTTGAGGGTCCGGAAGAAAAACTCAAACAAACGCAGATTACCCAGCCTGCCATTTTTGTTCATAGTATGGCTGTTTTTGAACTGATCAAAGAACGGATACCATTGCCCGATGCGGTGGCCGGACATAGTTTGGGTGAGTACAGTGCGTTGGTTGCTGCCGGGGCGTTAAGTTTTGAGGATGGACTGAAACTGGTCAAAATTCGCGGGGAATTGATGCAGCAGGCCGGAACGGACAAGCCCGGTACTATGGGAGCGATCATTGGTCTTGATGCTGGTGTGGTTGATGAAATTTGCGAAAGTGTAAAGGATACGGGTATTGTTTGTGCGGCAAACTACAATTCCCCGAGTCAAATAGTCATCTCCGGTGATGTGGAGGCCGTTAGATCGGCAATGGCCGCGGCAAAGGAACGAGGGGCAAAAAGGGCAATAGAACTCGTCGTGAGTGGAGCCTTTCATTCACCCCTTATGGAAGGTGCGGCAGCAGGGCTTTTAGAAGCTTTAAAGAAAACAGAAATAAAAACGGCAGCAATTCCCGTTTATACAAATGTTGAAGCAACCGCATCAACAGAAGCCGATAGAATTAGAGAACTTCTCTATAAGCAACTAACACATCCTGTACGCTGGGGGGATATAATTACAAATATGTCCGCTAACCAGATCGGTTTATATTATGAGATCGGTCCCGGAAAGGTACTCAGCGGTTTAAACAGGAGAATTAACAGAGATCTTTCCAGTATGTCAGTGGGTGACGGGTCCGAGATTGAGACCCTGATGAGTGACCAATAATACAGACAGTTTACAATATTTAAATCAGCCCTTTATCAGTGATTGAAAAAACTGATTATTATAATTCAGGTTAGATACCGATTAATTGAATTTATATTAAATTAACTTTATTTGGAGAGAACTGAATGGAGCTTTTAGATCAGGCTGCTGTTGTAACAGGATCAGCCAGAGGTATTGGTAAGACCATTGCACTTACTCTGGCCGGGGCCGGGGCCAATATCGTTATTTCAGATCTTAACGTCGAAGCCGGGAAAGAGACGGTCGATGAAATCAATACTATGGGTAGAAAAGCGGTTTGGATTGAAGCCGATGTCAGCAAGAGCGATCAGGCGACAAAATTGATTGAAAAAGCACATGAGGCGTTTGGACAGATTAATATCCTGGTGAATAATGCCGGGATTACCCGTGATAATCTGCTCATGCGTATGTCGGAGGATGAATGGGACAGTGTCATCGCCGTTAACTTAAAGGGAACTTACAATTGTATGCGGGCTGCGGCTAAGATATTTATGAAACAAAGATCCGGTCGAATTATTAATATAGCTTCTGTCGTTGGTCAAATGGGAAATGCAGGACAGGCCAATTACGCTTCGTCTAAGGCTGGTGTTATTGGTTTGACAAAGTCAGTTGCAAAAGAGTTGGCCGCCAGAAACGTACTTGTAAACGCTGTTGCACCGGGTTTTATCGAAACAGCTATGACCGAAAAACTTCCGGAGAATGCACGGGAGAGTTTATTGCAAGTTATTCCATTAGCTAAATTTGGACAACCGGAGGATGTGGCCAGAGTTGTACTCTTTCTTTCATCGGACAGGTCAAGTTATATTACGGGTCAGGTCATCAATGTGGATGGCGGGATGGTGATGTAGTAATAATATATATTGAAAATTAGTTACAATTAAAGTTAACATACACAAGAGCAGGAGAATTAATAATGGCTATTAAAGACCAGGTAATGGAAATCATCATTGAACAACTCGGTGTTGACGAAACACAGGTCAAACCCGAAGCATCTTTTATCGACGATCTCGGTGCTGATTCGTTGGATACAGTCGAACTCGTGATGGCATTTGAGGAAAAATTTGACATTGAAATTCCTGATGAAGATGCAGAAAAAATGCGTACAGTCGGTGATGCGATTGAGTATTTGAATGGTAAATTAGGTTAAGACTCAACGTATTTCTTCAATTTTTAAAAAGGGGATATTCATATTATGCGTCGACGGGTAGTTATCACAGGAATGGGCACAATGAATGCCGTCGGGCTCAACACAGAAGATTCATGGTCTGCTTTTCTCAGTGGAAAAAGTGGTGTTGGTATGATAACCAAATTTGATACAACGGAATATACCACCAAATTTGCCGCTGAGATTAGAGGTTTAAATGTCGATGACCACTTCGAGAAAAAAGAGGTGCGGCGGCTGGATCCATTCGCACAATATGCCATTGTCTGTACACGTGAAGCAATTTCTCAATCGGGGCTGGATCTAGAGAAAGAAGATCGTGATCTAATTGGCGTTATTGTAGGATCGGGTATTGGGGGCATGCTTTCCTTCGAAACGGAAATGGCCAAATTGATTGAGCGGGGACCGCGTAGAGTTAGTCCCTTCTTTATCCCTCAGATGATCTCGGACATAGCGGCGGGACATATTTCTATGGAGTATAATCTCAAGGGTCCCAATTATGCAACGGTTTCTGCCTGTGCAACATCCGGTCATTCTATCGGTGCGGCGCTGATGGCTATCCAACGTGGGGATGCCAATGTAATGATCGCTGGTGGATCTGAAGCGGCGATTACACCCATAGGTATCGCCGGATTTAACTCAATGAAGGCCCTGTCGACCAGAAATGATGATCCCTCTACCGCCAGCAGGCCTTTTGATCTGGATCGTGATGGATTTGTGATGGGTGAAGGTGCCGGAATTATCGTGCTTGAAGAATTAGAACATGCATTGGCGCGCGGTGCAACTATTTGGGCAGAAATGGCTGGCATCGGATTTACAGCTGACGCCTATCATCTGACTGCCCCGGCACCGGGTGGTGAAGGTGCTGTCCGGGCCATGCGTTTGTGTCTTAAAGATGGTGGTTTAGCACCTGATGATGTTGATTATATTAATGCTCATGGGACCAGTACCCCCTTTAACGATAAAAATGAGACGGAAGCTATAAAAAAGGTTTTTGGGGACCGGGCATACGAGATCGCTATTAGTTCGACCAAATCCATGACCGGGCATATACTTGGTGCTGCCGGCGGTATTGAAGTAATTGTTTCCGCTCTCGCCATTCATGAGAACAAAATACCCCCAACAATTAATTACCAGACTCCTGATCCGGAATGTGATCTGAATTATACGCCGAATAAAGCCATTGATCGTGAAGTCAGGGTTGCGATTAGTAACACATTCGGTTTCGGGGGACATAATGCCTGTTTAAGTCTTAAAAAGTATGAGCACAATTAATGGGGGTTGAGTATCACTCCTAATTTTATATGTCCGTGAATATTTTTCGAAAAATCACCTCACTCTTATCTAAAAGCCAATTCAAGAACCTGGACTTCGGTGCGATTGAATCGACCATCGGATACAGATTTAAAGACCGTTCTTTACTCCTCACAGCTTTCACCCATAGTTCTTATCTATCAATCTCAGGGGGAAAATCATATGACTCCAATGAAAGAATGGAGTTTTTAGGTGATGCCGTTCTGGATCTTGTTGTAACTGAGTTTTTATACAGGACGAGACCTGAGACAAGGGAAGGTACATTATCAAAGATGAAATCGGTCCTCGTGTCACGCAAGGTTCTTGCCGATGTTATCGCTAATATGGAACTGGGACAGTTTCTTCTGGTTAATTCCGGCGAGGAAAAAACAGGCGGTAAAAAACGCCCCTCAAATCTGGCCAATCTTTACGAAACTATTCTTGGAGCGATTTATCTTGATGGAGGATTGACAAAAGCTAGTGACTTCATTGAAAACAGTTTGTTGGATGATCACAATTTAGTGCTGAAAAACGAGAGCTTTATCAATTATAAAAGTATTTTACTCGAACATGCCCAAAGCAGAGGGGGAAAAGGACCTGTCTATACCCTTGTTAGTGAAAGCGGACCTGATCATGAAAAAAAATTCGTTATAGATGTCCATCTTGGAAATAATGTAAACGCCAGAGGCAGCGGAAAAAGCAAAAAAGTGGCTGAACAAAGGGCAGCTCACATTTTATTAAAAGAGATTGCCCCGGATAAGTTAATAAATGGTGATATTTAGACCGTGGAGCGTAGCGAGTAGAGAGTGGAGAGTAGAGAGTGGAGTGTTTTGAAGAAGAGTGAAGAGAGAAGAGAGCAAATAAAACAATCCGGTTGATATCTTTTTAATTGCTACTTTACGTTCTTAAGGATTAATTTATTTACTGTCTGCAGTCATACTTCTATTAAAATGAAGAGTTTAGAAAAAATCAGAAGATATTGGAAAGTCGCTCTAAGTTACGGACTGGGATTGTATCGCTCTTTGAGCGGACCGATTACCGTACATATCGAAACCACAAATATCTGTAATTTCCGCTGCATTTACTGCCCGCAAAGTAATCCCGATGATCATTTCAAAGTGCTTGACAGGGGTAAAATGTCTTTCGATAATTATAAAATTATTCTTGACAAAATCCTCGATACCTGGCCGTTGAGGGAAATTATACTTACCCGCGACGGCGAGCCGCTGGTACATCCCGAATTAGAACGGTTTGTTTCTTACACCGCCGGTCTGGGTCTCGATGTTACCATCGGTTCTAACGGTTCTTATTTTACAAAAGAGCGTGTGGCACAATTACTTGATAACGGTCTGACAAAAGTCAAAGGAGATTTTTGTGCTGATAAAGTAAAATTTGAGCATCTCCGGACCGGTGCTAAGTGGGAAACTGTGCTGGACGGTTATTCAAATCTGCTTGAATACGCACAAAATAACAACAACTTTCACCTTGTACTCGTGGATCTAAACACCTATGATCTGACCTCAGCTGAAGAAGTCGCTGCCAGTCTGGGAGAAATGAAAAAGCTTTTTCCCTTTTCGGATTGTCTGTTATCCATTAATTCCGCGGTTATGCATAATTCGTTTGATCAGGCTCGTGTGATCCTGTCTTCCAGCAGAAGACAGCAAAACCGGAAATACAATCTCTGTCATCATCCCTGGATTGAACTGATAATTGATTACAAGGGGAATGCAGTCGGATGCTGCCGTGATTTACGTAGTGAATATATTCTGGGAAATATCCTGGAATGTACAGATGTTGAGAATGATATCTGGAACGGGGAAAAAATGCGAACTCTGCGTGATAAATTGTATAAAAGAAGCCCGGAGTCAATTTCAACCTGCAGCCGCTGTGATCTGCCCTATGGTATATCATATGCTGGCCAGGGAGTAATTAAAAAGATGATAAGATTTATAAACCGTTAACTCCCACATGACGCAGATTTCATATGAATATTTGCCACCGGTTTACTCGCTTGTATTAAGTTTATAATATACATAAATTTACCTTGATCTAATATAATCTGGAGAATGAAAGAATATTTGAAAATACTGAATATCGTCGGTGCCCGCCCAAATTTTATGAAGATTGCCCCTATTCACAGGGAAATGCGGAAAATTTCTGCGATTGAACCGCTCCTTGTGCATACCGGACAGCATTATGATGAAAAAATGTCCAAACTATTCTTTGAGGATCTTAATTTACCTGAACCGGATGTTTATCTGGGCATAGGATCGGGAACTCATACACAGCAGACGGCCAGGATTATGCTTGCTTTTGAAGAGGTGCTTGAGGAGCAAAAACCCGATCTTATTTTGGTTGTCGGCGATGTGAATTCCACCGCCGCCTGTAGTCTGGTCGCCTCTAAAATGCATATCAAGATTGCACAAGTGGAGGCAGGATTACGCAGCTTTGACCGTACGATGCCGGAAGAAATCAATAGGATGATTACGGATACCCTTTCGGATTTTCTCTTTGTAACTGAAAAAAGTGGTTTGGAAAATCTGAAAAACGAAGGAATTTCTGATAACAAGGTTTTCTTTTGCGGTAATGTCATGATTGATTCGCTGGTTTATTTCCTGGAAAAAGCAAAAGAATCCTCGATATTATCCGATCTTGAGATAAATGGTGATCCCTATATGCTGGTGACATTGCACCGGCCCAGTAATGTGGATGTAAAGGAAAACCTGGAAAAATTATTGAAGGTTTTCGCTGAACTAAGTTCTCAGTTAAAAATTGTTTTTCCCATGCATCCGCGAACCAGAAAAATGATGGATTCCTTTGGCCTTTCGGAAGATGCAGATGCCATCGATAATCTTATTATCACAGAGCCAATTGGTTATCTGGACTTTATGCAATTGATGCAAAATGCCCGGTTGGTGCTGACAGATTCCGGGGGCATACAGGAAGAAACCACCTATTTAAAAATACCCTGTCTAACGGTTCGGGAAAATACAGAGCGGCCTGTTACGATAGAGGTAGGCACAAATATTCTTCTTGGATCAGATCCGGAAAATATTATTACCGCTGCCAATGATATATTTGCAGGTAAAATGAAGGATGGGTCAATTCCAGAATTATGGGACGGAAAAGCCGCTGAGAGAATTGTGAAAATTCTCAAAGTTTTTGCCGGTACTAACATAAATCTTAAGGATAAATTGATTAAGTTTTATGAATAATTCAGATTAATGAATCATTAAAGATAGAATAAAGATGGTAAGTATGGTCAGTTATTCAAATACAGCACAAATATTCTTAAAGTCAATTCTGGCTTTTTGTATTTTTACTGTCTGCCTTCCCGGAATGGTTATCTCTCAGGATTTTTCACGGCGGGATCAGAAGGAAGAATCAACATTCTCCCTGATGGGCCTGGGGGGTGGAGATTTTACAAAAATGCCGGAACTTATAAGTGGTAATATTCTGATGTCTTCCGTTGATGAAAATGAATACAAAGTTGATGCCGGGGATGTATTTATTATAAAAGTTGATGTAAAGGGACCGGCCTTTAAAATTTTCAACAGCATGGTTACACCGGATGGATATTTGATAATCCCGGATGCACCAACGGTTTATGTTAAATATTTAACGCTAAAGAAAGCTAAGAAAGAAATTGATAAGGTTTTGCGGAAAAGTTTTCCACAAGCCACTGTTGAGTCACACCTGTTTCAGGTACATCCGATCCGGGTCAACGTCCTCGGTGCTATCCCCCTGACAAGTAAAATGATATTAAATTCATCTGATCGTTTGTTTGATGCGATGACACAAATGATTGATCCGATGATCATAGATACATCGATCATTTTTAACTGGGATGTAGTATCCTTTAGAAATGTTGAAGTAAAGCGAGAATCCGGTACGAAAAATTATGACTTGTTACGATATAAATTATTGGGCGATCGTTCTCAGAATCCTTATTTACAGGATGAAGACATTGTCTACATAAATTTTAGAGACTCTACCCGCTATACAATCTCGGTCAGGGGCGCCATTGCCCGGCCGGTGGAGTTTGAGTTTATAAAGGGAGATGATCTTAAATCAGCTGTCCGGTTTGCTTCAGGCTTGCTCCCTACGGCAGATTCAACGCGTGTGGAAATAGCCAGATTCGATACTGATAGAAAATCCCTGAGGACCGAAATTTTATCTTATCCGGCGGATAGTAACTATACCCTGCAGCCTGATGATCGTATTTTTGTAAGAGAAAAGACGCAATATCATGAGAAATATTCTGTTTTTCTTGATGGCGAGGTCTATTATCCCGGTGAATATCCGATTGAGAATGGCAAAACCTATTTATCAGAAATCATTGAGCGGGCAGGCGGTTTTACGGATGATGCAGCCATCCTCAGTTCTTCGATTATCAGAAAATATGTTTCTCTTTCCGATGATGTCGAGTTAAAAAGACTTGGAAATATCAGACCAGCCGAGATGACTGTTGAAGAAAGAAGCTACTTCAGACTTCGCACGCGTGAAAATAGATACATTGTTACAGTAGACTATAACAAGCTTTTTGTTGAAGAAGACAGCACGAGGGATGTATTATTGTATGACAGGGATTTGATTGTGATCCCTGAGAGAAAAATGACCGTATTCGTTTCCGGTGGTGTGATCAGACCCGGCAACATCACTTACAGACCTGACTGGACCTATGAAGATTATATCATAGCTGCTGGTGGATTTACTGATAGGGCCCGGGAAAGCTGGGTAAATATTATCGATTCGAGAACAGGTAAATGGAATGATGTGGATGATGCTGATCAGGTGAATGAAGGGGATATCATTTTTATTTCGGAGCGTGACAGAAGTGACTGGTATGGCTGGTTTCTCCATGGATTGGGAGTTGCCGCCCAGATTAGTGCGGTTGTGCTGGTCGTGATTACGCTGACGAAATGATCCAGCGGCGCGATGTATCGCGCCGGTTGAATATTCAATATTCAACACGGAATATTCAATGTTCAAATGTTAAATGTAGAATTTTAAAGGCAGTCCCGAGTAACTAAAAGATAAATTAAAAAATTGAAGCAACGTTAGGGCATTACGCCGATAAAAAATTATGAATAATAAGTATCCGTTTTTGTCATTTATATATAAACACCTTAAAAAGAATATCTTTATTGGTGTTGTTTATAGTATTTTGCTCATCGTACTGGTTTTCTTCGTTATTCCTCTCGAGTATACGGCCGGTGTCTCGGTCCTGCCCTCGGCGGCCAGTTTTTCCCAGGGTTTGTTGGGAAACCTGGGAAATATCGGGAAAATTGCCGGGTTAGATCTTGGGGCGGGATCCCGCGCTCAGAGCCAGGAAATGTATATGGGTATCATCTATTCAAAACGTCTGTTGGATGATGTTATTTACTATGAGTTTGAATTTGAGCACGAGGGCGAACTAAAAAAACAGAATCTGGTCGAATTCTTTGAAATTGATGAAGAAGATGAGCGGGAAATATCCGAAAAGGTCCTTAAAGTAATGCGTGAGGGGGCTGTCGCGGTTAATATTAGTGCGGACAATGATATTCTTTATCTGAATGTTACAACTGAGAATCCTTTTCTCTCTGCATTAATCGCTGATAAAATTGTTGAAGCCTTAAACGAAATCGTCAAAACCGAAGTGCAAAAAGAATACCGTCAGAAACTGGTCTATTTGGAAAACCGTCTGAATAATATCCAGGATAGTCTAAAAATAGCTGAAAATGATCTGATGATTTTTCTGGAAACAAGTACCGATCCGACATTGCCCGCCTTCCAGGTCGAGCAACTCAGACTGCAGCGTAATTTACGACTTCAAACCGAATTATTGATTGAATTCCGGAAACAGCTGGAAATATTCATCGCCGACAATATGGTTAATCTGGCTGATATTAAAGTACTGGATCAGGCCTATCCCCCCTACCGAAAAAGCCGCCCCAAAAGAGCCTTATTATTTATCGCTTTGACGATGCTTTGTTTCTTTATCCAATTGGGCGTTAATGCTTCGATCGTTATTTATCAGAAATTTAAAAAAGAGTTTAATGGATAGATTTCTTGAATAAGATCAGAGAAAAACTTAATTCGATTGTCGCCGTATCGGAACAGAGAAAGCTATCTGTAAATTTTGCAAATTTTGGTTTATTTCAAATCATTAATTATCTCGTACCTCTCATCACAATTCCCTATATCGTAAGAATAATCGGCCCGGAAAAGTTTGGGATCCTCAGTATTGCCCAGGCTTTAACTTATTATTTGTGGATTATAACTGATTATGGCTATAGTATATCCGGAGTTCAACTCATATCCCGGAATCAGAATGATATTAATGCCGGTTCCAGAATTATTAAAAATGTTTTTGCAATACAATTGACCATCAATGCTCTTTGTTTACTATTAATATTCCTTATTTTCAGCCTTTATCCTCCCTTTGGTGTCTATAAGAATATTTTTCTATTCTATTTTTTTAGTACAACTGCTACAATATTTCTGGCCCCCTGGCTTTATACAGGATTAGAAAAGGTAAAATTTATTAGTACGCTAAGTTTTACTTACCGTTCGATTTATGTGATTCTCATATTCTTGTTACTCCATTCCGAGGAAGATTTTATTTTGGTTCCAATCATTTATAGTGGTTCTATGTTGATAGGGGCAGGGATAAGTCTGGGGCTGATACATGTAAAATTTAAAATTACGTTTAACCGGTCCATACCATTAGCCTGCCGCACATTCCTAAAGCAAGACAGACAAATATATATTTCCAATATCTTTGCAAATCTTTACCGGAATTCAAATGTTTTGATTTTGAGTTTTTTTGCCAATGAGGCTGCTGTTGGTATCTATAGTGCAGGGGAAAAAATCATCAAGGCGATTCAGGGGACTTTTAATCCCCTCACGCAGGCTTTTTACCCCTATATTTCACGGATTACCAAAACTTCACAATTACAGAGTATCAGGGTAATTAAATACACGGTTGCTTTTATCAGCATGTTGGCCGGCAGTGTTGCATTGGGGATTTTCATATTTTCTGACATGATCACATTACTGGCATTTGGTGAGGGGTTTGAAGCGACTTCAAGCATAATGAGGATTGCATCTCCGGTCATACTATTTGGGGTTATTAATTTTGTTGTCGGAATTATCTTTATGACGAATTATGGTATGAAAAAGCAGTTCTCATACAGTGTTATAACTGTAGGGCTGATTAATCTTGTCTTATGTTCAATTCTGTCATATTGGATTGGGGCCATGGGCGCGGGAATATCATTTTTATCGGCTGAAATATTATTGCTTATGGTAATGACAGTGTTTATAACTATAAACAAGGAAAGATGGAAAGGGAAGGATGTCCTCAGCTAAACCACATGTTTCCATTATTCTGCTAAATTGGAATGGATGGCAGGATACAATCGAATGTCTGGAGAGCGTTCTAAAATTGTCCTACGAGAATTTTAATGTTATTCTGATAGATAATGATTCTTCAGATGATTCTCTCCGCCAAATCAAGTCCTGGGCTGATGGCAGTTCAAATTATAATATAAACACCCGTTATTCTGAAATAGTAATGCCCCCTGTCAATAAACCGGTTAAATTATTCGAATTTGGAGGAGGTGAATTCCGCTCAGCTAGGAGAAATGATCTTGATAATGGATCTATCTTACTGGTAAAAAACAAATCAAATCTGGGATTTGCTTTGGCCAATAACCAGGGGATGAGTATTGCTATGGAGATCTTCAAAAGTCATTATTATTTTTTGCTGAATAATGACACTGTCATCGAGAGCAATGCACTATCAGACCTGGTTAACATTATGATAAATGATAACAGTATTAAGGTCTCACAATCAACCATATATAGTTATGAAGAGAATAAAATTATCAATGCCGGTGGAAAAATATTTTTTTGGGGACAGACCAGGCACTTTAAATCGATAGAAAATAATGAGGTCAGAAATATTTCATTTGTAAACGGTTGTGCCCTGTTTGTACATGCAGCAGTAATTACTGAATTTGGAAAATTATCGGATAAGTTCTTTCATGGTGAAGAGGATTTTGAATTCAGCATGCGCATGAATAAAAACCGGTTGAAAATGGTTTGTTCCGGTGGAAGTCGTGTTTATCATAAGGTTGGTACATCTGTAAAAAAGTTAATGCAAAATTATGAGCGCAGAACATTTTTATTTGCCCTAAACCGAACCTTGGATCTAAAGGATTATTACCCGAGGTTTGTCTGGTATATTTGGAGATTCTTAACCTTAAATTATTTTGTTTATCTATTCTGGATTAAATATCGTATACCCCTGAAACGTACATTTTTTCTAGTAATGAAAGTGTATGAATATTCAGGAATATTAAAAGATGTGCAGATGGATACAGTTGATAGGATATATACTGATTTGAATTTGTGGTGATATACAGGCAAGAAGCAAAAGGATAAAGGATAAAGGGTAAAGGGAAAAGGGTAATGTCTACCTTCCGGGGGTATTTTAATACACTTTTTAAAAAATACAATGGCATTTTTTATTGAGAACATGGGTTAAGAAGCGCTTTGTATGAAGCAATATTATTACCATATTGTTTATTATTCTAGGTTAAGGAATAAAGTTGTATGACTGTTCAGGTACCCAGTTTGGTTTTTTTTCTGGCAATATTATCCCTGACACTATATGATGCCAGGAGATTAAAAACCATCATAACACCCTTTACAGTGGCTGCCTGGCCTTTTGCAATTATTTCCCTGGTTACAAATTTTTTGTTGGGTTATCTGCAATTCCCTCCAATGACCATGCGTGTGCATGCTTTTATTCTTATAAATCTTGTGATCATGTGGTTGGTTGGATATGTCTTTTCGAATGTTTATCGTATCAAAGGAGTTACGACACTTTCTATAGATATCAAAGCTATCTTTAAACCCTTTGTCAGATATCAATATTTTCTGATGACTCTGTCCGTCATACTAAGTTTGATAATTTTTTACAGGGTTTATAGCCTGATAAATCAATTTGGCGGCTGGTGGTTTTTTGGCGATGAGCGTTTTGAGGAAATGATGATTGTCGGGCCGGTGGCTCATATGGTTCAGGTAGCAAAAATTTGTTTTTTACTATTGTTCTTTATTTATCCTCACTCGAAAAGAAAATTTTTTATCATCATTACCCTTGTGGGTTTATTGATTTCAATTGCCTTCTTACAGGTGAAATACCATTTAATATGGCTGATAATCATCGGATTTCTTTATCTTAATCTACCGAAAAAACTTTCTGAGCAGATGAAAGGTGTCGTAAAAATAAGTATTCTGATATTTTTGATGATGAATGCCTTCTGGATCAGCCTGACCTTTGCCTGGGGGACTTTTTCACTGCAAAATGAGGGCGTGAGAGATTATTTGATTAACAATTCGATCAATTATTTCGTCTCCGGGCCCATTCTCCTTGATAGGTGGCTGGATTGGTCCGGGATCAAGCCAGATTGGACATTATTAGTCGTATTTATGAATATATTTAAGATTTTAATGGGAGATCCGTCGCGTATTGATTTAATACCTTATGTAAGTCATGGCTTTTTGGAAACTGCTCCCGGACTGACTTCAAATATTGGTACAAGTTTTGGGCTGTACTACATGATTGGTGGATATCCCTTTACTGTGTTTATGACGACAACCTTGGCCTGTTTATCTTACCTGTTTTACTTTCTTAGTTATACTAAAAAAGGGCCGATTATCTTATTCCTTAATTTCATTTTTTTGACATTGTGTATGATGAGTTTCTATGGTCAATATTTTACAACAATATCATTATATGAAATGTCAGCTATCTTTATCCTATTCATTTTCACATTTCAAATTTTTAACACACTCTATAGCAGAAAGGATTCAACAGCTTTATAGCAAACCATTGACTAATTTAATAACATCTTGCACTTTTATTGCTTCCATACAAATAGGGTTTCCGCATCCCGTTATATAATCCTTTGCATAACAAGGCGCGCATTCTAAACCGGCAGTGACGGGTATAAATGATGATGATTTTGGACCGGTTATTCTATAATCTGTTGGACCGTAAAGACCAATAATTGGACTATTGGTCGTACAGGCAAGATGTGAGACGCCGTTGCAATTGGTAATTGTCAGATCTGCTCTACTTAGCAATTCTAATAACTCCTTGATGCTCGTCTTACCAGCGAGATTATGTATGTTTATTTTATTATCAGAATTCTGCTTAATTTCTTCACAGAGCTCCCTTTCAGCCTGTGAACCAACTAGAAAGACGGATACATTATTGTGACCGGAAAGAATTAGATTAATTAAAGAACTGAAATTTGTTTTTGGCCATCTTTTATGCTTTTCTTCTTCTCCTGAACCGGGGCTAATTACAATTTTTAAGGAATTTCGTGATAGGAGCTCATTAATGTAGGTCTGATTAAAATTAATCCCAACAGATGAATATTTGGGATATGAAACTAACAGATCATCTGTATTGATATCAATGCTGTTGAGTACTTTAATATTTTCATCTATTTTATGTAAACCTATCGGGATTATAGTGGTTGTGTTTAAGAAAGAAAGTGGGCCCCTCCATCCAATACGTATTTTTGCACCTGATAAAAGCGAGAGCAGGCTTGATTTTATGGGGTTCACACCATATTGAGCGATGATTATATCCGGACTCAATTTCCTTATACGTCTGATTAAATTGAGAAATGAGATGATTAGACCCCTGGATTTCAGAATTTCTTGAAAATAAATAAATCTGATATCTACTTCCGGGCATAGCGATGTGATCACATCTGCTTCTATTCTGCTTTTTGCAGTGATAGAAAGACTCAAGTGTGGAAATTCTGATATTCGCTTCAATACAGGTACAACTGTTACGATGTCGCCGATTCCATGGGTCATTAAGTAGTGAATATGTTTATGCTTCATTTTATTGTCAGACTGAGTGTTTTTAATTTCCAATCAAAAGAGAAATTTGGTGAGATATTTAATTGTTTTTATTAAATTAAAAAAGCTATAGAGAAATGATTTTATTTTTATAGCTTTTAAATATTATTTATTATTTTTTCTAATTGAGTATTGGTGAACTCTGAATTGAAATTTCGGAAGATGAAGTTGATTTGTCAAACATCATTCTATATTTAAATACATGCGAATATACTATAAGTATTGATATGGGGAATATCAGATAATAAATAACAACTAGAATACTAAGTAAAAAACTATTAGAGATTATTTTAATATAGAGGTTGAGTCATGAAAAAATGCCCTATGTGCGGATCATCAAAGACAAAAGTGATTTATTCGGAACCCTGTGAATTAAGGGGTGGAATACCAATTATGCCCGAGGGAATATATAATCAGGCTTTTTGTCAAGTTTGCAAATTGCTGTTTGTCGATAGCAATGTGGATGATATAAGTTTAAAGTCAATGTATGGTAATGAATATATAGATTTACAATTAACCGATCCAAAAATTTTAGACAAGGTAGAAGAATCGGAAACTATGATACGTTTGAAGTATAATAAAATTCGTTCTATAATTATAAATAATAATGGAAATAAATGGCTTGATATTGGTTCACAGTATGGAGGGTTATTAGAGTTAGCCAAAGAAGATGGATACCAAGTCTATGGAATTGATTTGTGCGAGGAATATTGCAAGTTTACCGAAAAACGACTTAGTATTCCCAGAGGGAGAATGTTCTCAAAAGATCTTCTTAGTGGTGATTATGAAAGTAATTATTTTGATGTTATTAGTATTTTTGAAACAATAGAGCATATCGTAGATTTCAAATTATATATGGAATGTATTCGCAGAATACTTGTACCTGGTGGATTATTTTTAATGAGTGTTCCTGTTGCAGATTTCCAGCGATTTAGAATATTTGTAAAAAATAATTTAAAGTTCAAAGTTGGGGCAAAATCAAAACCAGATAGCCAGTTACTAATACACACACATATATATAATTTTTCATTAAAATCAATACGCCTTCTTTTTAAAGAATCAAATTTTTTATATGTAAAAGCAATCCCAATTGGATATTTCGTTTCTTTATCTTCATCAAGTCTTATAAATAAATTATGGAATATTATGACAAAGATAATTTTTATTGAAAAGAAGAATTTTACAATTGCAAATAATGTATTAGTAATAGGAAGGAAAATTTAGTTATTTACTATATTTAGAACTGAAAGTTATAGTTCGAAACTTATTAAATTATCCCTATAATGGACAATTTTACCAGATAGCACAATTACACATTTATCCTGAAAGCTGAGTAAAGTGTATGAAACAAATAGTTCAGAATTTTAAAAACGGTCAATTAAGCTTAAAAGAAGTACCTGCACCAAATACGGCAACCGGTGGTGTTCTAGTGAAAACGGTTAATTCGCTTATCAGTATTGGTACCGAAAAAATGATGTTGGATTTGGGCCGAAAGAGTATGCTGGGTAAAGCAAAAGAGAGACCTGATCAGGTTAAACTGGTGATAAAAAAGGTCAAAAAAGAAGGTCTAAAATCCACTTACCAGAAAGTAATGAATCAACTGGAAGAACCAAAGCCTCTGGGTTATTCATGTTCGGGGATTGTATTAGAAGTTGGAGAAAATGGTGGAAACTTTCAAGTTGGAGACCGTGTCGCCTGTGCTGGCGCCGGTTATGCCAACCATGCCGAGATTAATTATATTCCTAAAAATCTCACTGTCAAAATTCCTGATTCCGTCTCTTTTGAAGAGGCCGCTTATACGACACTCAGTGCCATTGCTTTACAAGGTGTCAGACAGGCTGAGCCCAATCTAGGGGATGTTGTATTCGTAATGGGTTTAGGCCTTCTCGGATTAATTACAGTGCAATTATTGAAGGCAAACGGGTGCATCGTAATCGGCAGTGATCTCGATTCCTCAAAAATCAAAGTGGCTCAAAATTTAGGGATTGATTATGCTTTTATGGGTGATCAATTTGATATGTTGAGTCAGGTAAATACTATTACCCAAAATCAGGGAGTTGATGTCGTCATTATTACCGCCAGCTCAAAAAGCAATGAACCTATTGAACTGGCGGCCGAACTTGCCAGACATAAAAGTAAGGTCATAGCTGTTGGAATGATTCCGATGAATATTCCAAGAAACGCTTATTATTTGAAAGAGCTGGATTTAAGACTTTCTATGTCTTATGGACCTGGAAGATACGACCCTTTTTACGAAGAAAGGGGGCAGGACTATCCATATGCTTATGTTCGTTGGACTGAACAAAGAAATATGCAGGCTGTTTTGAATCTGATCGCCCAGGGTAAACTGGATGTTAATAGTTTGACGACGCAGAGATTTAAATTTGAAAAAGCAGAAGAGGTATATGATAATATACTTCAGGGTAAGGAAAATTATCTGGGGGTATTATTCGAATATGACAAGAGACGCAAGAATGGTAAACTTGTAAAAATTAAATCCGATGTTGTAAAAAATAAAAAAGCGGAAATTGTATTAGGGTTGATTGGTGCTGGGAATTATGCGGGTGGTATGTTATTTCCCCACATTAAGAAACACCCTGGTGTTGAAATATATGGGATTGCCACGGGTACAGGAATTTCAGCAGAGGATACAGGAAAAAGATATAAGGCGCAATTAGTTACGACTGATTATCGGGAACTGCTAAAAACCAAAAAAATAAATACAGTATTTATTACAACCAGACACAATCTTCATGCAGAACAAATCGTTTCCAGCCTTAAATCGGGCAAGCATGTTTTTGTGGAAAAACCTATTGCCTTATCATTAAAGGAATTGGTTTCTATAAAGAATTCTTATAGAGAAAATCAGAATATATTATTTGTAGGTTATAACCGTAGATATTCTTCACTGGCAAATAAACTTAAAGAGTTTTTTAATGATAAAAATGGTGCGATGAGTATTATTTATCGTATTAATGCTGGTTTTATCCCAAAAGATCATTGGACCCAGGATCCTGGTGTTGGAGGTGGAAGAATTATTGGTGAAGTATGTCATTTTATTGATTTCATGATTTTTCTTTCAAACTCTTTACCTGGTGAAGTCTATACCTCAGGATTATCCGTAAAAAATGAAGATCAGGTGGTGGAAGATAATATTTCGGCGGTCTTCAGATTTAAGAATGGGAGTATCGGAACAATTATTTATACTGCAAATGGTGATTCGGCGATGGAGAAAGAGTATATTGAAGTTTTTTCCAATGATAAATCCGCAAAATTAATAGACTTTAAGGAATTATATCTTTATGAGGGATCGAAAAAGAAGCGAATCAAACTAGCTAACCAGGATAAAGGGCAAGAAGAAGAGATTAAATACTTTTTTGATCTTATTAAAGGAGATTCTGAGAAACGCTTCTCTTTTGATGAAGTCTATTACGGATCTCTGGCCACCTTTAAGATCCTTGAGTCTTTAAGAACGGGGAAACCTATCAAAATTGAAGGTTAATCTTCTGAGCCACATAAATTTCAGTATTTTAAATCCCTGAGGAAGTATATTATAAGAGATGATTTCTTTTAGAAAATTAAATATCTACATCAATACAATAAGATTTCTGAAAACAAGTCAAATTTATCATTACATTTTAAATTATATAAAGAAAAATTTCTTAAATA
>SDBT01003517.1_pt1 | contig 27040 bp, 40 predicted proteins | sample 2277101 | NCBI WGS metagenome assembly SDBT01 (sample SAMN10404973, study PRJNA504765) | marine sediment metagenome | isolation source: marine sediment core GS10_PC15, 103 cmbsf | place: Arctic Ocean: Southern Knipovich Ridge | collected 2010 | reverse complement strand
CGTCAGCATGGTCCGCCCATGTCCGCCGCTTCCATGTCGTCTGAGTGAGCTTGAACCGTCCCCACGGGTGGGTCGTGATGTAGATGGCGGTGAGGTCCGTCTTGCAGCGGTACGGGAGGTCCATGAAGGCGTCCGACTCGGTCACGCGCTTGGGCACGACGGCGAACGGCTTGGCCTTCGTGCTCTTCTCGGTCACGCGTCGATCTCCCAATAGCCCGGACGTGTGGGGATGACCCCTCGCCACCCCAACTCAACAGCCGCAGCGACGTAGGCATCTCCGAGCGTCCTCTGCCTTGCCGCCAGTGCAAAGGCGCCGTTCTTGGCGTACTTGCGCGAGGTCTCGTAGAAGTCGCACGCGCCCTGACACAGGGTCGTCAGCACGCCCTCCCTAAAGGAGTTGCCGAAGTCAGCGAAGGTCACGCCGTCGCCGCCTTCGGCTCGTCTGCAACCATGTCAGACCGCATGCCGTCAACGAGGTCGTCCAAGGACACAACGCCCGCAGTCGCCTTCACGATCCGGGTTGCGGTCCTGAGCGTCGGGACGCTGCCAGTGCACACGCCGATCAGGGTCTGCCGACTAATGCCGGCCTTCTTGGCCAACTGAGCCTGCGTCACGCCGGTCGCTTCCATGTATTCACTGAGTCTCACGCGGGCCTCCTTGGCTCGTCGGCAAGTTGGCATGCGGACGGCGCCAAGTCAAGGGTTGAAGAAAGTTCGTCCATACGCTTGACACGCCCGAACGATAGGCGCACTGTCAGGACATGGCAACGCACACCACGGAGAACACGATGCAGACGATGACGACACGCGAAGTAAGGGGCGGATGCCCTCGATGTGCTGGCTGGAACAGGAACTGCACGACGTGCCACGGTAGCCAGGCCGGATTCATCTTCAGCGGCCCCAAGGGTCCCGGATGCACCTGCGGCCCCAACGCGAAGGCGTCCGGGTTGTGCCCCGCCTAGACCACCCACCAACCCCAAGCCACCCCGTAGCCTCACAGCACGGGGTTGCCTGCGTGAAACGACACCCTGGAGGGGATTCACATGGCCAAGGCCAAGATCAAGCGTTCACCCGTTCTCGTCACGCCCACCCACCGGCTCGTGATGGCCGGCTATCTCGACGACTCGCACAACCGCACCGACCCGCACCTCGTCCTTCATGGCCCGCTCCGGTGCGCCATCCGATGGGCGACAACGGGTGGTTTTCTGGAGCTCGCCACCGACGGCCCCAACAAGAACAGTCGGCTCGGGACCATTGTCGTGGGCGCGCTCGCTCTTCGCGACATCACGAGCATCGCGGATCTCAGCGAGGAGGCGGTGAAGTCGTGGGGGCTGTAGTCCTGCCTGCCGTCCCCGCTTGGGCGGAGTATCGACCCATTCTCACGGGCGCGGACATCGTCGAGTACGGTGGATGTGACGAGGGTGTGCGGTCGTGGCGCGAGGACAACGACTGTTGGGAAACGGCGGTGACCGCGGACGCTCTCTGTGCGCTCGACGAGGAGGAGTGCGGTCGATTCTCCCAAGCGGCCCGGCGCGACGGCTCCGGCGACGGCGACGGCTCCGGCTACGGCTCCGGCGACGGCTACGGCTCCGGCGACGGCTACGGCTACGGCTCCGGCGACGGCTACGGCGACGGCTACGGCGACGGCTACGGCTACGGCTCCGGCTCCGGCTCCGGCTACGGCTCCGGCGACGGCTACGGCTACGGCTCCGGCGACGGCTACGGCGACGGCTACGGCGACGGCGACGGCTACGGCTCCGGCTCCGGCGACGGCTCCGGCGACGGCTCCGGCGACGGCTCCGGCTACGGCGACGGCGACGGCGACGGCGACGGTGTGTGACCGCTCGCCCTTTGTGTCTCGCCCCGTAGCCTCTCCGGCACGGGGTTGCCTGCGTGAACACGCCCTGGAGGGGACACACATGACACCGATTCAGAACGAAGCCATCTTTGACCCTTGGTACCACGGTCGCGGGGCTCTCATCCCCGAGCGCATGCACTCCACCCGCAAGCCCATGAGGCGGCTGGTGGTCGAGCCGCGCGCTGATGGCCTGTACTGGCACCTTGAGATCGCCCAGACCTCATCATCGAACCCCGCTTCGACGCAGCGTCGTCTCGACGTCGCATCCGAGACCATGTTCGGCATCGGCGACCCACGCACGGACGAGACCATCCACGGGCTGCAGTGGATTCACATCCTCAGGAAGTTGACCCCAAAGGAGGCAGAGGTAGCCGTCGAGAGCAGGGCCATGCGCAAGTTGACGCCGGCCGACGGGGGAGAGAAGCACTGGTACCCCAACCGGCATGCGTTCATCACGCACGCACGGGACGCGGTGCTGCGAGAGCAGGAAGGGGAGGGCCGGAACACCTTGGAGCGGCTTGGGTCGCTCCTGTCACCGACGCTTGGAGGAGTGGAGAGATGAGCAAACGAGAGGACGCTTACGACACGCACGTGTATCCGCTGATGGCGCAGGTCTTGGAGATCTGCAAGCGTCACGAGATACCGATGTTCGCCACCTTCCGCTGCGACGACGGGGACGACGAGGATCCCTTGTGGTGCACCTCCAAACTGCCCGGCGACACCAGCGGCAAGATCGACACCCTCGTGAAGACGCACGTGCCACCGTGGGTCCGATGACCGTGAGTGACCCCAACGTCCACAAGGTAGGCGGGCTGCAGTTCAGGTCGGTCGTCCTCGACGGGAAGGCCGAGCTCGCGATCTCCGTGGACGTCCTCCCAGAGGGCACGGTTTTGCCGTCGGCGGTCATCGTCAGTGGGGACATCGACCACAGCGACATTCAGGGGATGGCCTACTGGCTGTCGGACCTGTCGTCGCGGGTGGCTTCGTCGTGATCGCCTACATCCACTGGCTCTACATAGAGAACATCGCCACCCTCGCGGCTGCCTGTTGATGGGCTACTACCACAGCCCTTGGTGGGCGCTGCTGCTGCTCAACATGAACCACGTCACGGTGGGGAAGAAGGGATGAGCGCAGAGCCGAGAGACCCGCCGCGCGCGCCTCAACCCGAGGACGAGGAGCACTGGACAGACCACCTCCCCGAACACGCACCCAAGGAGGAAGACCCGCCGCCAGTGAAGAGAGCCCCGCCATGCGACGGGGTGTTCCACCGGCCAGGGGTGCGACGACGTGATGGCGCGCTCATCTGTATCGACTGCCGAACAACCTTGAGGAGGAAACCGTGATCTGGGGACAAGCCGAGACACTCATCAGCACGCACGGGTGGACCCGGGCCGAGTTCGACGCGTACCGCCCGCAGATGCGAACGTGTGGAGCTTCCCAGGCCTTCGCCATCCTCTACGGCGCCCGCCTCGAGTTGGCCCTGCAGATGCGCGGGACCATCACCGGGTTCACCGGCTCCGACTACAGCCGACTGGGTCACCTCGCCGAGCCATACGCCCGGACGATGCTCAGCGACGAGCTCGACCGCCCGGTCCAGGCCGCCGACTGCATCCTGCTCCACCCAAACCTGCGGACGCTGCACGCCACGCCCGACGGGTTCACGGTCGGGCCTGAGGGTCTCGAGGGCGTCGAGGCCAAGTGGACAAATGGCAGGAACCGACCGGGGTTGGACCTGCTCACCGAGCACGGACCGCACGCCGCGATGGGGCACTATGCGTTCAGGGCCTGGGTCCAAGCCTGCCACAGTCTCGCCGTGACGGGGCTCGACAAGTGGTGGATCTGCTGGATTGTGGGAGGCGAGGCAGGCATGCGCGCCCTGGCCGGACTCGAGCCGGTGGCCGGGGACTTCTACTCCTTCCCGGTCCGGCGCGACGACGAGGACGTGGCCGGCATGATCGGCGTTATCGAGCGGGAGATCCCGGCGTATTGGGCGCAGTTCGTCGAAGGCGACGCGCTCCCCGCCCCGAACCCGGACGCCGCGGGAGATCTGCGCGCCATCGGCAAGGCGTATCGGATCGAGGAGGGTCTTGAGATCGAGTTGCCCGACCTCCACGACACCTGCGCCAACTACGTAGCCGCGAGGACTCTGGCCAGCGAGCAGAACAAGTGGAAGGACGTCTATAAGGCGTCGATCCTGTATGCAATGGGCGACGCCACAGTGGCGCACGTCCCGAATTTCAGCGTGAAACGAGGGAAGCGCGGGCAGTTGCTCGTGAAGGAAAGGGGATGAAGTTCAGGATCCTGAGACCGGTATTTGCTTGGGTGACCGTGGAGGTCGAGGCGGACAGCAAAGAGCACGCCTTGGCGCTCGAGGAGGAGATGCCCGTCACAGTCTCCTCACTCGTCGGCAATGGGGGCATCGACAAGATGATCGGCGTCGATGAGTCCTACGCTTCCATCGCAGCCGGTGACATCAACTACGACGCGGAACCAGAGGTGAGTACGTGAGTAACGAAAACGTCATGGCCATCGTCAACATGGCCGATCACGACCCAGGGTTTGAGTTTCACGAGCTCATTCCGTCCGGAGTCGACGGCGCCCGCGTCCTCGCCGGCTTCAAGATGCACGTGATCGGTGACCCGAAGTTGAGAGAGTGCACCTTCGACAGCATGGCCAAGGCCGCTCTGGACTGCGCGAGGCTCGGGCTCTGGCCAGGTCCGCAGGGTCATATGCATCTGCTGCCCTTCAAGAAGGTCATGACGCCCGTCGTCGGCTACAAGGGCTTCATCGCCCTGATCAAGCGGCACACCGGCGCCCGCGTCGAAGCCCGTCTCGTCCACGACGCCGACCACTTCGACATGACGATGGGCACGACCCCTGGACTCGACCACCGTCCGGCGCTGCGGGACCGCGGGGAGTGCATCGGCGCGTACGCGATCGCCTTCTTCCCGGACGGCACAAACCAGTTCGAGTGGATGGACATCGGGCAGATCAACGGCATCCGTGACGCGTCCCCGGGGTACCAGCGCTCCGACAGCCCGTGGCGGACCCACCCGGGCGAGATGACGAGGAAGACGCCGACGCGCCGACTGGCGAAATACATCTCGATGGACGAGACGATGGGGCACGCCTTCGCCGTCAACGACAGGGCCGAGGGCTATACAGACGCGCCCAAGCCCGTGCGTAACCTCGGGGGCCCCAAGGCGTCTCCGGCGTCTCTCGCGCACACGTATGCCCCGATGAGCGACGAGGACAAGGACGCGGCGATCGACGCCGAGGGTACCCCGTTTTGAGCGCTGCCAAGATGTGCGTCCGTAACTACGAGGGGGACTTCGAGGCGCTGATGGCTTGCAACCAAGTCCTGGCGGCTGACTGCCGAGTAGTGAGCGTGGCATGGGGGCAGATGTCTGCGGGGAACAGTATGTTCGAGCCCGACAAGGCCTGGTTCGTCTGGTTCGAGTACAACGCAGACACGGATCTGGACAAACTCGACGACGCCATCGGGCGGTCAATCCACGGAGACAAGTGGGACGACTGAGCACGCATTGCCTCCCAATCAGTCCGCCTCCACGGACGACGTTGGGTTGCGTGCAAGGGGTATCCTGGTCCTGACCCTTATCCATGACGGAACCACATAGGGTCACCAGCAGGACAGCGGGGAGCGTAGCCCCGCGCCACACACAAGGAGATGAGATGGAAGACCTGAGAGACATCGCCCGGAGGCTCGTGGAGCATCCGAAGTTCGACCACGAGGCGGCGCTCCATGCGAGGTGGTCTCCTCCCGTCGTTCCCGATGGGGCCGCGGTCGGGCAGGCGCTGACCTACGACCTTGACCTCACCAAGTGGGCGACAGTCGGCGTGCTGCTGGGGATGCTGGCAGAGGCCGCTCCGACGGGGATTAGACTCGATGTAGACGACGAGGAGCCTGGGCTTGCCCGTGCGTGGAGTGACAAGGCGGACGGGTGGCTGTTCGCCCGTCACGCTCAACCGGGCGCTGCGGTCGCCCTGGCCCTGCTAGATGCATGGGGTGACCCTTGAAAGCGACCATCCACGCAGAACGACCCGGGAACGCCGAGACGCCACGGACATACTGCGGGCATCACATCACCGCTGGCTACCTCCCTGAGTACGCTCGGAGGTGCCACCCCGACAACGTGAGCGACGAGCCCACGTGTCTGTCCTGCATCAAGGGCAAGGAGAAGGCCGGTGATTGAACTGGTAGACGATCTCAGATGCATGGTCGGCGGGTACAAGAACGACGAGGGGCCGAGGGAACTGTTCGACCGCCTTGAGGCCATCGACCGGTACCTGACGACGAACCCTCGCGCCATACAGCCCGACCCCAGCGAGACCACCATAACCCGCTCCGAGTTCATGGCCGATGGCTACGAGCTGCCCAAGAGCGGACGCGTGCGGGTCGTGGACGAGGAGGGTGAGGTGCGGGTTGATATCGGGTCTGACCCCAGCGAGACCGGGAAGTGGGAGGAGCGGGTGCGGGAGGCATTGGGGCAGGTTCTAATCAAGGGAGGCACGTTGCTCGACGACGCCGTCAAAGCCCTCGCCCCGCTGACCCCTTCCGAGGCGCCGGGGTGGGATCGGGAGGCGGCGAGCACCCTGCTTCAGTCCCTTCGGGGTGATCTGCGAGAGACCCTGAACGCCTCTGGCCCAGCAGCATGGCCTCGTGATGGCAGCGACCCTCTGACCGAGCGCGTTCTGAAGTTCGTTCAGGTTCGCATCCTCGACGCCCTCGGGAAGGCTCCGGAGCAGGCAACCGCTAGACAGAAGGTGCGCGAGCACTATGCTGAGTTTGGAGACGAGGCTGTAGAGGCCGAACTGGAAGACCTTTCGGCACGGGCCTCTGACGTAGAGAAGGCTCACGCCGACCTCGTCAGGCGTATCGAGGCGCTGGAGGGACTAAACTGGATAATCCCTGCCGTGTCGGCCCTTGACGATCGCATCACGTCGCTTGAACACATCACCGAATGACCGCCATCCCCTCCGACATCGCTGGATGGTTCGTGGAGTTCACCTCAGACAAGGGTGAGGCTGGGGACGCGATAGACCATGCGGCAAGTTGTCCCTGCGGGCGGTGCGACCCTGAAGGCGAACACCTTGAGACGCTCAACCGTCGGTTCCGACAGGCTGCCTCACAACCTGAACCCCCTCCCGGAGACACCCCGTGAGCCGCGGGGCCCGTCGAGTGATCCGCGAGCTGCGGAAGCGCCAGGGCCAGTGCCGGGGCTGCGCGCACACCGAGGGCCTGAGGGGCCTGGCCGGTTCGTTCCCGTTCCCGGCCAAGTGCGACCTGGACGACAAGCCCAAGGGGGCGCCGAGGCGGTGGCCGACCATCTTCCCGACCGAGGGCTGCAAGGACTGGGACGCCCGGCCCCCCTCCCCTCCCGGAGACACCCCGTGACCGAGCCTACCCCGCAGCCCTACGCCCCGGACCACCTGGATTGCGGGTGGTGCGAGGCACCCCTGCACCCCGCCGACGGGACAAGGGACGGCGCCCACTGGTGGTACGAAACCGCCACTTGGGCCGGTGAGGCGCCCACCACCTGCGCATGTGGCGCGGAGTCGATCGTGCGCGAATGCGATAGCGTCGCATATGCGTGGCTGGTGAAGGACGGGCGCCCGGGATGGGTTGAGCCTAGAGCCGACCTGACCAGACGAGAAGGCCCAGAGTCAGGGCAGCAGCGGTAGGCGCCACGAAGGACGGCTCTCGGTACCACGGGACGACCGGAGGAGCAGGCACCGTATCAAGGAGAGCCTGCAACCGATCGCCCCTCGCGATAGACGCCTGCCACTTCTCGCCGAGGGCGTTGCGGTCTACGTCGCAGGCTTGCTGGTCTGCGTGCAGGTTGCTGAGACAGGCGGGGAGGTCCGCCTGTACGCACGTGTCGGCCTCCATCGCCTCACTGAGGGGAAGGGTGACGCATTGAGGCTCTGAGGCGTCTTGCGTGCACGGAGAGGCCAGAAGGGCGAAGGCTAGGAGGGCGGTCACCGGTGAACGGTTGACAGGTCGGGTTGATGATAGCTGGTATGCCCGCCCATCGATGCCACCTCCGACCCGCCATGACGGGAGGCGAACTGTAGCACAGTCATCGTCCCCTCACTTTTCCCCAGTGGTCCGCGAAAGCCTGCTGACCCTGAGCAGCAGCCTTGGCCACCGCCTCACGCTTGTCGTCGATGGCCCGAAGCTCACCGGCTCGCCTGAGTTCTATCACCTCACGCTCAGCGTCAGCACCTCGCACTGTCTCGGACAACTGCATACCGTAGTCCGACTCGATGGCCCGACGCTTGCCGTCCAGTTCACGCAGGCGCCTCTGAGCCTGGTTATCTGTCCACAGGTACCAGATGACCCAGACGAGGCCCACAGCGAGAGCCCAGAGCCATCCCGGGGCGGCTTTGGTTCGTTGCCAGAGGGTCACCGGTCTGTCCTAACGTCTTGCTGCTTACTGTCCCGAGGGATGAGCCGAACGCGGATGACCTCCATCGTCGAGGACGCACGGACGCACTGAGCCGGTTGGGGCGTCGGGACGTTCGTGTCGCTCACCCGCTGATCGTCATCGACGTGTCTACAGGGTTCCGCATCCCACCTCTCGGCTTCGGGTCGTCGTCAGAGCCACCGGGGAAGCGCTTTCGGATCTGACCCCATCCCCACTCCATCAGCCCGTGGAGAGGCTTGGACAGCATCGCCCCGACGAAGCCCGCTGCTGCACCCATAGACGCCGAAGGGTTCCACCCTATCCACAGGCCCATCAAAGCCCCTACAGCGACGCTGAGGAGCCATACCCTGCCCATCTTGGACATGTAGGCGCCCACGGCATCGTCTGCTTTCCTGCGCAGCGTGCGGACGGTCTGCTCGTGGGCTGGCGTGATCTCGTTGCCTGCCTCCTTCATCGTCTCCATGAGGAGCTTCTGAGTCTGGGAGTCCTCGGTTGCCCTGCGCTTGGCCAGACGCTCGGGAGCAAGGAAGGTGCGCTTGCACATCTCGATCACGGTGTAGGCCACGGCGCTCGCACCGAGGAGGATCCATACCTGCGTCAGGGAGAACGGTGAGGCGTCGATGGCCGTCTGTGCTACCGATGCCAGTTCAGGTGATAGGGCTTCGGGGGTCACGGCTCGGCTCTCTGCGCGTGGGCTCGGCTCTCTGCACGGGACCGCTCGAGGCTACGGATCCGCTCCTCGTGGTCGGCTTGCTTCCCGACGACGCCCTCGAGCAGGGTTTCGATCCGGCTGAGCTTGGCCGCCAAGTACCAGAACCCGCCGAGGATGGCGGCGGGGCCGAGGATGGCGGCAAGTTGCACAGTCTCGGTCACTTGGCGAACCCGTGTCCGGTCCATGTGTAGTGACGCAACTTCCAGGGCCGGGTGCCCCGCAACTGCGATGGCGACCACATCACGGACAACTCGTCGCCGAAGGTCGACACGCCCTTGGTCAGCCCGCGCTCGTCCTGGAAGTGCCACCACTCCGCCCCGCCCTGGCTAGACCTGCGGTTCGTGATGAACCGGCGCCGCGAGGGGATCCGGTCGAACCCGTGCTCGGCCATGATCGCGGTCAGGTCGATGAAGTCCCCGCTCACCTTCACGGTGTCGCGACGGCCCTTGTACGTCCAGGCGTCAAGGAGTTTGTGCTGACCCTGATCCAGGCGGCATCGGGCCCAGACCCGCCAGAGCCCGGCGTCCTCGTCGTCCAGGGTGATGACGTGCGGGTCGGACACGGGGTCAACCATCCCCCCGTAAAGGTACAGGTCCAGTGCCCGACCTGTGTAGTGCAGGGATGTCGGGCTGCGGTTCGGACTACTGGACGCTGCCAGGGACCGCCTTCCACCGCTGGAGGTCAGCACCGCGCCCATCGGCTCGATCACGGCCTTGATCCGGCGCAACTGGTCGGCGGTCTCCTGCCGCAGGGTCAGGCGGGCGTACCCCTTGCGGTGCTTGTGGACGTTGACCTTGGCCCAGGGCTGTCGACTGACCTTGGCCGATGGGGATCGCGTCGACCCTGTCGTTCGGGTGGGGGGAGACGACGACGAGGGGGGTACCGCCGTCTCCCCCAGCGAGCCCCAGAACGCTTGATCTGCCGACCCGGAGGGACGGAGACCGACCGAGCGCTGGTGCTGCATGACTGCGGCCTGCGTGATCGGCCCGTAGTGCCCGTCTGCTGTGACGCCGAGCCGGGACTGGAGGGCGACGACTTCGGGACCGGTGTATCCCAGGAGTAGGGTTCGCATCAGACGGGCTCCCCGAGTTTGTTGCTGACGTAGTCGAAGGTGAGGGCGAGCAGTTCCCAGGTGTCGCTTGTGGTGTCTGCTGCGTCGCCCCCGATGCGTCGGATCTCGAACGAGAGAATATCACCGGGGACCGCGGCGGGGATGCTGATACGGTCGGCGGCTACCCCGATGGCGTCGATCTCCATGAGGTCGGTTCCCACCGTGATGGTGGTGTCGATCACGGTGCCTGCCACCCCGCCGAGGGTGACTCCAGACGATGCCAGGAACCACTCAAACTCGGTGACGATGTCGCCGGGAGACGCTGAGGTGTGCTCGATGGTGACGCCGATTCCACAAGCGGGATCGAAGTCGTCGGGGATCTCAACGTCCAGAGGAAGGCGTTCGGTCGCGTTGTCGGCGAACTGCTGCATGGCCGAGTCGATCGTGGTGGTCATCGCAACGTCTGCGATGGCAGGCGTACCAGAGCCCTGACGCTTGAGGGCTGCGGCTACCTTGCGGATGTTCTTGGTGACCCGAGAGCGGCCCCACTGCCTGAAGAAGGAGGGCGAGCCGCTGGTGATGTCGATGTCCTGACCGCGTACTCGGACCTCGTCGAAGCGGAACGGGGTAGCGTAGTCTCCGGCCGGGACCTCGAGGCAGATCCAGTACAGAGCCGCGGCGCCGTCGGGGATCTCGTCTGTGACATCGTCGGCGGTCGCCCACGTCGACACGATCCGCTTGTCGAACTCCAGGTACTCCTTGTTCGTGGGGACGAGGAGGACGTCTTGGTTGAGGCTGACGCTGGAGTCCTTGTCGTAGCCTGCCCAGTCCATGATCTCGAGCGACGACCCGTTCCAGAACTTGGCGATGAGGGGCAGTTCGTTCGAGCTCGCCACGCCGACGAGGAACCGGACCGCCCACCAGACGTTGGGAGACCCGATGTAGAGACGGTCCCCAGCGTCGCCGAGGGTCGTAACCTGAGAGTCGATGCCCTTGGTTGCGAACCGGGAACCACTGACGGCGCCAGAGTCGTACTGGAAGACCTCGACGCCCGTGGAGTACGAGCCTCCCTCGCCGACGTCGAGGCCTGCGGCTGTACCACCTAGGCCGATGTCAACCTTTCCCTGGAAGACCATCTCGCCCGGTTCGGGGTTCGTGACCGACAGTGCAGCATCTGACCTACGCATTACGCCGACCTGTAGCCGAAGATGAACAGATCGCCCGCCGGGAAGTCCGCAGACCCCGACCGCGTCTCGACCTCTACGTTCCCCGACTCTAGCCAGTTGGCCGCCGTGAGGTTGTCCGGGTTGTAGACATCGGTCGCAGCGCCCGCAACGGCTACCGGGTTCGTGATGATGTTGCCGTCGTCGTCCTTCAACTGGAGCGTCGGAGCAGTACCGGCCGCGCCGCTCTGGACGAACTGGAAATCGTAGATCAGGAGCTTGTCCGTCAAGCCCACATCGACGTCGCCGTTTGCGCCGCCTGCGATGGTGACGTGGTGGACGATCATCGGCGTGCCGATGCTGGCACCGGATGCAACGGGCGCGTGGTTGAGAACGTGCCCCGCCTCGACGACGCCATCAGCGAGGACGGTGGTATCTAGGTCGCCTGTCACGTCGCCGGTCAAGGCCAGGAAGCCCTCGATCTCGGTTGTGCTCAGGGCCTTCAGGTTGCTAGAGGCGTCCCGACCCAGCAGGGTGCTCGCTCCGATGGCCAAGTCCTGCGGGTTGCCGGTGAGGGGGCCGACTTTGCATTTGACGGTGTTCGCTGCCACCTCGGAGAGTTTGGAGTTGAACACCGAGTCGGCAACGAGGATGTCGTTTGCGTTGACCGAGCGCTTCGCGAACCCCGACGCCGACGTCTCGACGATGAAGAAGTCAGCAGTGACCACACCGGACTGGGTAAGGATGCTGGAGATCTCAGTCTGCTCGTCGTCGTGAACAGCGGTGGGGTCTCTCTGGATGTGGCTCATATCAATACCCACTCATCACCGGCGACGCCGATGTCTTCAAGCCAGGCCACATCGCCATCTGTGATCAGGGTGTAGGTCGTGCCTCCACCTTGGTTGGCCCCGACCGTCTCTGCGGCGTTGCCGTCGATCGTGACGTTGCTACCGCCCGCGCGGATCAACTTGACCGTACGGAGGCCCGTGGTCGACGCTGGCAAGTTGACCGTGATCGCCCCGCCCGAGGTGTCGCAGTAGACGTCGGTGTCAGCAGCGAGAAGGGTGTAGGGACTGTCGGTGTTCGTGATGGTCGTGAGCGACGGGGCGGGAGGGCCGGCGGGGGCCTGCCACGTAGCGGCGGATTCGCCCGTCGCCGTGAGAATCTGCCCAGAGGTCGGAGCCGTTGCCGCAGCCACGTCCACTGTCGTGGTTGCGGACTGCAGGCTTGGAGCGGGCGACTGCGGGACGACAGCCACGGTCATGCCGCGTACCCCGAGACAGTCGCCAGCCCGGAGGTTCCCCAGACGACCCGAACCGCGGGGTATCTCAGCGGGAGGTGGGCGATGTCATCCTCAGCGAACGTCGCAGTGCCGATCCTCGTCCACGTGCCCGCAGGGCCCATTGCCTCAAGTTGCGCAGGCGCCCCCGTGACGCTGGTGAACTGGATCCGCAGTTGGTAGTCCTCGGGATCATACCCGAGGGCCGCCGCGTTGATCGTGGAGAACCCGCCCACATCGGCAACGGCCACGCCGGCCCGTTTCTCTGCCGCCGCACCGGTGCCCGTCGGAGCACTCGCGCGAACGTTCCCGTCGGCGTCGATGCCGCCCATGAGTAGTACGCTGTGAGATGACGGAGCGGCGTCGCCAGGCTCTGCCGCTACAACCACACCGCCGATCGTACTGGCCGCCATGAGGCACCTCCGTTGGCCGGAGTGTATGCGCGCGCGTTGTTTAGGGTCAAGGTTGGCCCTATGGTGGGAGCATGGCTGGCACTGTACCGATCAAGGTGGACTTCGACATCGCGCCCTTTCGGCGGGAGGTCGACAGGTTCGTGCGCAAGCAGATCCCATTCGCCCGGGCGTTGGCCGTGACGCGCGTGGCCTTCAAGGCTCGGAACGTTCTGCGGGCGGAGGCGCCAAAGCACTTCACGCTCAGGAGCAAGCGGCTCGTAAGCGGCATCCGGTCGACGGTGGCGAGCAAGGCGGACCCAACCGCAAGCGTGGGCAGCCTTGACGACTGGATGGTGCTCCAGGCGGAGGGCGGCACAAAGACCGCCGGCATGGCGTCCGAGGGTGGACGCAACAAGGGGCCGCGGGGCAAGGGTGGTGGCGTCGGCATTCCCATCCGCGCCCGTGGCGGGAAGATGAAGATCACTCGCCCGACGAAGTGGCCGGGGGCCCTGTTCGACAAGTTCGGAAAGAAGGGCCGGATTTTCACGGAGAAGGGCCGGGGCGGGTCGCTGCTCATCTATCAGATCATGGGCAGTCTGAAGAATCCGCGCCTCCGCCTCATGTGGTCGATCAAGCGCTCCGTCAAGGTCCCCAAGCGCTGGCCGCTGGAGCAGACAGTTGAACGGGTGATGCGTAAGGAATGGGCGCGGACTGCCGTGGAGGCGTTCGAGGAAGCGATGAAGACCGCGCGCTAGACGGCCCAGGCGGGGAAAACGTGGTCGGTCCCGTCGATGTCGATCACAAGCCACTTGGCTTGGGCGGCGGCGTAGCCGGTTGGCACCTTGTCCAGTACGGCCGTGCCCTCTCCGGCGTCGATGGCCAAGTCTTCGTTGACGCGGAGCTTCTCGAAGCTGGCCTTGCCCGTCGTGCTGACGATCCGCCACGTGATCGCGTTGCCGTCCCCGCCGAACACGGTTTCGGGCTCGGACTGTGCACCGGCGTCGGTGTCGAAGTCCGAAGCGAGGCACACCGAACTGGCACCCGAGACGACGATCCCGCCGGTGACGCCGATGGCTGCGCTGCTGATGCCGCTGGTCTCGATGCCGCCGCCGACCACAGTCCCACAGGCGATGCAGGCGGACTGGTCGCCGGTCGCGTCCACATCGCCATCCGATGCAGCGACCATCGACTGATCGCCGTTCGCCGCGGCGCCGTCGCTGCCGATGATGACGGCGTTCTGTCCGCCGGAGATGACCGAGTTATCCGAGGCGACGATCGCGGAGGTGTCCCCCGCGTTGGTCGAGGCCAGGGACGCGGCGGTGAGGCAGTCGGTGCCGCTGGCGTCCGAGGCGTTCCCGGATGCGATGACCGCGGCGCGGGTTCCGTCGGCGTTGACGGTGCCGCACGCGACCGCAGCCGTTGCGATTCCCTGCGCACGCCCTGCCGTCGAGGCGATGACGACGCGCGAGTGATCCGTGGCGACGGCGGTCGTGTCCGTGGCGCTGCTGACGAGCGCCCGGATGGCGCCCAGGACCGTCTGCAGTTGCGTATCGTCGGCCTTGTCCAGAGCGAGCCCGCCGATGACGGTCACCAGGCCCATGAGCTCCTTCATGATGGCGTTCATGATCTCGGCGCTCACCACGGTCCCGGCGCCCGCGACGTCGTCGTTGAAGAATCCGATCGTCCCGAGCCCCGTGCGGGCGGTCTCGGCGACGGACGCGTCTGCTGAATCGACTTGGAACATGAGGAACTCCTAAGAGTAGACGAACTCGACTACGGTGTGAGCCGGCTTGATTCGCTGGAGGATGCACTCCAGGCGGGCCCGGAGGTCGGCAGAGGTAGCAGCAGGCGCGTTCACCTGCCAATAGAACACGTTGCCCACGTTGGCGAGCCGCCCGCCGACGCGCCCGACGCCGACGCGGAAGGCCACGCCGTGCTGCTGCTCGGTGATCGTGATGACCACCTCGAGCGCGAGGGCGACCTCGGTGTAATAGGCGATCGACTGTCCGCCGGTCTCGACGAGACGGGCGACGATGGCCGCGCGGCGGTCGGACGTCGACGTGGGCGGGGTCGGGTCGCACGGGTCGGGCAGACCGAGCACCCGTTCCCAGTCGCCGACGAGTTCGGATGTGGTCCGCGGGTCCGCCTCCTCGACGAGGTCCAGCAGGCGGTTGTGTACCCGGGCGAGTTCGTCAGCCCATGCGAGCAGGGCCAGCCCCAGTTTGCTGGTCGGGTCGTCCGTCCAGACGACGCCACGGGGGAGCAGTTGACGCAGAGCGAGGCCGTAGTCATCGGCCGTTGCGACGGAGACGAGACCGGCGCCCCACCTGGATGTCGTTCCCCACGGTAGGCCCCACTTCACTAGACGCCGTCCAACATGACCCACTCATAGTGGACGTCGCACCCGGTGATGCTCACCTCGGACGTTCCGCCGCCCGTGTCGTCGACCGTGATGTCGACGAACGTGCCCGTCCCAGCTGCAACGAAGATCGGGGCCGTCGGCGTGAACGTGATCGTATGCTCTTGGATCGCGTTGCGCTCTGCGGCTGTGTCGTGGGCGGCGTCGAAGGCGCCCGCCACGGGGGCCGTCGTGGGCGCGTTCGTGTCGCCGTTTAGGGTCGTCAGGCCGACGAGCATGGTCAGATCTACATTCAGGATCGCGACCGCGACCGCGTAGACAACATCGATCGACGTGATCTTGATACCGCGCCCAGCCGCCGCTCTAGAGTCCAACTCCAGGGCGACCGAGATCGTATCGCTCCCGTTTGCCGGGACACGCTCTACAATGGCGGTGTCCCGCGTCCAGTTACCGGCGTTGAACGGTTGCCACACGTGCGGGCTGAAGAACTTGTTGCCGTCGGTGTGGCCGCCGAGCATCGCGGTGATCAGGGCCGTAATCGTGGCCGCGCCAGATACGCCGAAGGCCGAGATCAGGTCCCCGGAGAGGGCGGCGATCTCCTCGTCGTGCTTGTTGTAGTCGGCGCCGTTGGCGATCAGCGCGTTGGCCGGATCGTCGTCCGCCGTGCTTTGCGGGTTGGCGGTGTAGGCCGCTGGGTATTCTGCTGCCACGATGGCCCCCTAGTAAGTGAACACGCCGTTGATGGCGATGTCCGTCTGAGCGAGGACGACGTCGGCGAGACCGCCACCGCCGTCGACGTCTGTGAGAACGAACGAGGTCAGCCCCGCCGCGCCGCCGATTGCCTGGCGGATCGTACTGTTCGGGATCGTGCCGCCGGGGATGGCATCCCGGAGCCACAGGGCGGCAAGCTGCGCCTCGACTGCGGCTTCCACGACGGCGTCGGCGAGCGGAACCAGGGTCACGCTGATGTCGATCGCGTCCTCGACAACGGCCGGGGTCGGGATCGTGACGATCGCCGTGACCGGGCGCTCTGCTGCGATGGCTGCGACGGCTGCGGTCCGAATCCCCGCGGACGGGACGACGCCCGATCCTGTGTCGGCGACGGTGAGGCGAACCACGACGGTCCCGGCGCCGAGCTCGAGCGGGTTGACGAAGACCCTGTCGACGCCGATCCCAGCGTCGAGCACCCAGGCTTCGTAATCGGCAGCAGAGCCACCTTGCGGCGTGTCCTGTAGCCGGGCGAGCAGGCGCGTGAGTAGGGCGGCATCCGTCTCAACGTCCAGCCCGCCCGTGATGCCGCCGGACGCGACTACTCCGACGCTGGTGATGCCGGCGATCGGCGTGACCAGTTCCGTGATGACAGCGGCAATCGCGTTGCCGTCCGCGCCTGTGATCGAAGCCGTCACGGGTACGTCGATGGAGCCGCCGCCGGGGATCGTGGCCAGTGCGTCGGTGATGTAGGAGACATCGTCCCCGCGCTGGATCTCCGACAGGGCAGGGATCACCGTCGTCGGGGTCCCCGTGAACGTGTTGGAGCCCGTCGCCTTCGCGGCCTGAAGGCGGGTGATTCCCCAGATGGAAGCCCACCGCTCGAGGTTCGATGTCGTCGCCGTGTCGGGCGTGACCTGCTTTGCGATGTCTTCTGCGAACCCGTAGAGGCTGTGGGCCGCAGCCGCTCCGACGTTGGCGAGCACGAAGTTCAGGGAGCGGCGGAGGCGGGCGTCGAGGAAGCCGACAGAGCCGGAGAGCCTCGCGTTGAAGTCGGCCTTGTCCCGGTCGATGATCGCGGGAAGGGTCGGCCGGCTGAATCCGGTGGTGTCAGCCATTGGCGAGGCCCTCCCAAAAGTCGGCGTAACGTAGCACGATGGGCGGATCAGCGTCGCGGACTATGACGATCTCGAGGGTGACGTCGCCTTGCCCGTCGACCGCTGACACTTCGATCCCCGCAGCGACGCCTTTGGTTGTCATCCATGCGAGAGCGTCGCGGGCGTACTGGACCGCGAGGTTGATGTTGGCGGCCGTCCGCTGGGTGCGGAACAGTAGCCAGAGCTTCGATCCGATCCCGTCGTCGGGGCCGGTTCCGCCATGCTCCTCGGCGAAGGTGTCGCCCCACCATCCGCGGCGCTCGCCGGGAACGGGCTCGGGGTCGCCGTCCTCGCGGCGCTTGTCGGTGCCGAGGGACACCTTGACGAGGTCGGGGATGGCTCGCGCCTCGTCGCCCGCGTCGTGGTACAGATCGAAGGGATCGGCCGCGACGATGTCGGAGGCGTCGAGGCCACGTAGGACGTTGATGATCGCCATCAGTTGACCGCCTTGACGACGGCTGAGCCAGCCGTGATGGTCCCGGTCCCCGACCCGGCACCCGCCGCCACCAGGAACGCCGCAGCCGCCGGGAACGCCGCAACGAAAGCGACATCGACGCCCGCGCTGTTCAGGTTCGTGAACAACGACCCCGCCGACACGGCGACCGGGTCGGTTGAACGTGCAACCCCGAGCGTCGCTGAGATGCCGAGTTTGATAGATGGCGCGTCGATGACGATGCCCGTCCGTGTCAGGTGGATCCGCTGGTCCAGGTCATCGTACAGGGCGACCTCCCCGTCGACCAAAGGCTTGAGACGGTACCGCCGATCGGCCACGCAAATCACGATGCCCTGCGAGCGGTCCCCGCCGGGCGCCAACAGGATCGCCTCCGGGCCCTCGCCGTTGGTGTCGGCCAGTTTGGTTTTGGCCGTGAACCCGTAGGGCTGGAAGTGCTCGAGGTCGTCCTCTGGCAAGCCGTCGCCGGGGATGCCCTGTAGCATCTGCATCTTGGGCGCGTCGTCGACCAGCGTGACAACGAAGCGGGCGACCATGCCCAGGGCCCTGCTGACGATGCCGGCCATCAGATCACGTTCACGGGGACGCGCTGGGCCGCCGTCCCGGACGCGATGGGGAATACCGCGGTGCGGCGCAGCTTCTTGCGCTCCGGTGGCGTGAACAACAGGTAGCCGTCAGGCGGGCCGACCAGCAGCGTCGTGATCTCGCCGCCCGTGTCGTCGAGGGTGAACGTCCGCTCCACGATGAGCAGTTGTCCATCGACTCCGATCAGGGGGTCCGTGGTCTGAACCAGTTGGTTCGGCGCCCAGAGCAACCCGTCGGACTGTCGCCAGCCGCGGACGGTGTAGGTAGCCTCGGCCGCCTTCGCTGCGCGTGTGGCCGCTTCCCATGCGGCGCGGGCTCGGCAGGAGTCCCGGTCTCCGCGGCCCTCGGCGTCGATGACCAGCACCCGGCGGCGCGTGACCTCCACGTCGGGCTCGGACTGTGCCTGGTTCACGGTCGCCGCCCCGAAGTCGTCGTCGGTTCCGGCGCGCTGTCCGCGGCAGATGTACTCGCTGAATCGCTCGGACGCGTTGAAGTTGGCCGAGCCTTTCAGGATGTTCGCCCCGTACACCAGGGCATCCGTGGCGACCTGGTTACCGGCGCGGGTGAGCACAAGGCGTCCCTGCGTGTCGTCGGTGACCAGCAGGCCCTTGGTCCGGGCTGCGCGCTCGATGGCGTCCCACACGGGCTCGCCGCGTTGGACTCGGAACTTTGGGATCTTGGTGCCGACGTCCTCCTCGGCGACAACGATCACGCCGTAGGGCGCGGCCATGCGCTCGGCGATCTGCTCGATGTCGAGGTTCCTGAAGGACTCCCGATCGACCACTGAGCAGTCGACGAGGTCCCCGGTCTTCGATCGGCCCGATGCTGCGATCGTGTGCGAGGCCGAATCGTAGGACGGCTGCACCGCGTCAACGTAGCCGGTGATCAGGCGGTCGGTACCGATTAGGATCTCGCAGGCGTCGCCCGGATAGATGCGCGAGGGGTTCACCTCGCCGGGGAAGCGCTCCGTGATGGACAGGGCGAAGTCAGACGAGGCGCGCTCGATGCCGCCGGAGATGCTGACGGACTCCCATCCGTCGAAGTCCTCGCGGCCGATGCGCAGGGTAACGCGCTCGCTCAAGACGACAGCACGGACAGGGACAGGGCCGGCGAGATGAAGATCGGAGCCTGGATGCTGTTGCGGGTGATGATCTCCGCGTCCCGCTCTGCGTCGGCGTACAGGTCCCATGCCAGGACGACGGCAGGAGTCAGCACAGGGACGGCGATCGTTCGGAGCGCGGGCAGGTCCTGGAACTCCACATCGACGAACTCAACGAGCACCGTCCGCAAGTCAACCAGCCCCGTGAACAGGTCGTCGGTGGAGACGATCTCGGACTCGGAATTGATGCGCCCGGCGAGCTCGTCGCGTGCGGCTTCGGCGTCGTCGAGGCTGGCGAACGCGGCCGTTGTGATCGTGGTGACGGCGCCCGTCAGGCCGAGTTGTACCTGTAGACGTAGCGCCGCCTCCTCGTTCGTCTGCTCCGTGATGTCTGACGGGGCCGTCGCGTCCAGAGGGCCCTGCGTTCCCGCCTGCGTGGACAGTTCCCGGAAGGCGCGCAGGTTGCCGATCGTCAGGCCGATCGCCTGGAGCCGTGCCCCGATGACCAAGGGCGTCGAGACCAGGGCCGCGATGTCGTCTTCGAACTCGCTGAGCAGTTCGGTGAAGTCGCCGAAGTCGTCGACCAGCCCGAACAGCGGATCCACCGCGGCGCGCATGCGGTCGACGATGGACTGGAGCGACGCCGCGGCAGCCGTGACGACGAAGCCCGGCTCGTCGGTGACGTCCCACTGGTCGACGAACTCGGCGATCGCGGTGGCCTCGGTGGCGGTAGCCTGAAGGCGCGCGGCCTCGGCGGTGTCCTGGTCGACGGTCGGGAACGTGAGATCCCCGGACTCCCGGAAGGTCCACGACACCCGAGCCATACGGCCCTCGGCGGTAGACTCCTCGACGTTCAACTCGTCGCAGTTGACCGTGAGCGTGCCGCGGTAGGGATGGAGCAGGAGCCCCGAGCCACCCTGCTCGGCGGCTGCGATGCAGGCCTCCAGTTTGGCCTTGTAGTCGTCGCCGACGACGAAGCCGACGAGGTTGAAGGGGCGGGACTTGCGGCCCATGTCCTCGACGAAGTTCCGATCCCGCTGGGGATACTGGTGATCGACGTTGCGCCGGCCGTGGGAGCTTGACGCCTTGGACAACTGGAAGGGCACGCCGCGGAAGTGCGCGACCCCGCCGCCCTGGAGTTCGTCACGCCACGCCATCAGGCGCCACCTGTCCCGATGATTCGGCGGCCGACCTTGGCGGCGACCTTCACGGCCGGGCTGCTGCTTTCAACCTTCTGCACCTGGGCGGTCGCGCCGGCCCCGGCGTTCACCTCGACAACCATCTTCACCGATGACTCCTGCGGAGCCCCGACGAACCCGCCCGTGGCGGCTGCGGCGCCAATGCCTCCCCCGGGGGCTGCAGCAGCAGCGGCCGGAGCGATGATGCCTTGGCGTTTGGCGCCTGACACGACGGCTCCGGTCACGCCCCCGAGCAGAGCAACCAGCGCTTTCCCTCGCTCGGTGACGCCGAACAGGTTGTCTATGGCGTCTGAGAGTTTGACGATGATGTCGACCAGTTTACCGATGATGCTCATGATCACCTCAAGCACATCGGCCACAACGCTGAGGCTCTTGCCCAACTTGTCAAAGTCGATGCTACCGAGGGCCTCGCCGATCCGCTTGCCCATGCTTTCGCCAAGTTTCGTGACCTTCTCCAGCAGGCTTGTCGCGTCGCCCCCGGCATCGAACCCAAGGCCTGCGAAGATGCCGCCGCCGGTCGATGTGAGGAACGCCCCAAGCGCCGACTTCATCTGCGCGACCTTGAAGCCGACCGTGCCCGAGACCTTCTTGAACCCCTTTTCAGTCGACCCGCCCGACCGCTCGATGGCCTTCAGGCTCGCGTCAAAGTCGGCGAGGCCCTCCCGCGAGGCCAGGGCGGAGACAGCGTTGAACGCCTCCATCGACCCAAACAGGGTTGCGATCGCGTCGTCGCTCCCTTCGGTTCTTTTCGCGAGGTCGCCCAGGAATCCGCCCAGGCCTTTAGCGCGAAGACCTGCGAGGTTGAACTTGATTCCCAGACCCTCGGCCACCTTCGCGGCTTCTACGGTTGGCTTCTTGACCCCGGCGAAGACCTGCTTTAGGGCGGACATCACTTCGGATGTCTTGGCGCCGGACTTCGTCAGGGTCGCAGTAGCGGCCAGCACATCGTTCAGGCCGACCCCGAGACCCTTGGCCGTAGGCAGCACGCGTCCGAGGGACGAGGCAAGCTCACCGAACTCGGTCCGGCCTACCTTGTAGGTCGCGAACAGCTTGTCGGATACGTCCTGAATGCTACCGGCGGCCTTGCCGTAATTGTTCGTGACCGTCAGCAGGACTTCGGTCGCGGTGGCCATGTCGGTGAAGCCAGCAACGCCGAGCTTTCCGGCCGACTGGACAAACTCCGCGACGGCCTCCTTCGACGAATCGAACCCGCCGCTGATGGCCTTGTCGATCGTCGTTGTGATCTCGGCAGTAGACCGCCCGAACTGGATGGACGCCTGCATGGAACTCTTGCCGAAGTCCGCCATTGCGTCGCGGTTGTCGTCCAGCAGGGTGCCGATCTTGGCGATGTTCAGCGAGAAGTCCCCGAACTTCTTGATCGATGCGCCGAGCGTGGCGGCCCCGATGGCCAGCCCGAACTTGGCCAACTTCAGGCCCATCCGCCCCAGGCCCTTGGTGACCTTGCCGGCGATGGACTTGGTCCTATTCAGAACGCGGTTCAGCCGTCCCGAGATCGTGCTGGCGATCCTCTTCACCGGCCCGCTGATCTTGTCGACCGCGGTGATGATCGCCTGAATTGGGAACTTCGCAGGCACGCTACTTCCTCGCCTTGGCGGCGGCGGTGAGGGCTTCGGCGTGCCGTGTGGCAGCGTCGGCCACTACGGTCTCCCAAAACTCCAGTTCATCGAAGGTCAAGGCCATGATCTCATGCGGTGGCCAGTGGCAAAAGAAGGCTAGGTCTCCGGCTGTGGCTCGCCATCCGGGTCGCCACTCCCAAAAAAAACCCCGACAACGTCGGTGATCTGGTCGAGGTCGTCGATGTCCACCTCGTCGACCCAGCCATCGGCCAACTCGCCGCCTTCGCTGTCCCGGCCGATGCGTTCGACGATGGTCAGGATGTCGTCGAGCGCGAGGTTGTGGATGTCCAGGTCCCGGATGTCGCCCAGTTTCGGCTTGTACAGCCGGACCGTGCTGATCTCTTCGTCCAAGTCCCAGATCGACTGCTTCAGTTCGATCGTCTTGAACGGACGTCGGTTCTTCCGCCTCGGCTTCCGCTTGCCCATGTCGTCCCCTCGCTTGCGTTAGTCGTCCAAAGTCTCGCCGCTCAGGCCCTCGTATCGGATCGTGAACGTGCCGTCGGCTGCGGAGATCTCGGGCGGTGTGACCGAGACCGCGCCGCGTAGCACGTAGCTCTTGCCGTTGTTCAGGTCGGCCTGCACCGTGCCATTGACGATCGCGTGCAAGGCGTCGACGTCGGTGTCCTCGTCGGCGTACGCCTCGATCTCGATGAACGGCGCACGCGGCATTTCCTTGTGTCCACCGACGCCCGACAGCCCGACGAGCATCTCGCGCTCCGTCTGCGCCATCGATACGGTGAGAGTTCCGGCGACGGACAGTTGCACGCCGTCGGCCTTCACGAATGCTGTTCCAGCGATTCCAGCCATGAGTCGTCTCCTGCTATCCGGCGAACTGAAGGCGGAACTGGTTGAGCAGCGCGAAGACGCGCAACTGGTTGGCCAGGTCCGGGGTGTATAGGACGTTGAGGCGGTTCGGGTCGCCGATGTCGCGGGTCACCGTCAGGGCCGCGATGAAGGCGTCGGCGTTCTCGACCAAGGCCTCGAACTCGAAGGTCCGGTACAACGACACGAGTTCGCCACGGATGACGCCAGGGGTCACGACGGCCTGCCCGCTGTCGAACTTGGTGCCGTCGTTGACCAGCTTGTGCCGCGGGTACTTGGTCAGCATGACGTCGGAGATCCGCTCGTTGATCTCTTGGAGCGTCATCAGGGTCGTAACGTCCAGATACGAGTCGTCGGGGTTCGCCGCGCCGTCGAGCTGGTACGTTGTGATCGACCGCTCGATCTTGGTGATCCCGCGCTTGTGCGTCAGGGTCGCGATGCCGTCGGTGAGCAGTGTCTGCCGCTCAAGGATGGTGAAGCGGGACACGGCCAGCGGAGCCCTCGCGCCGATCAGGGTCAGGAACTGCAAGGGGCGGGAGGCCGCTCCTGGGCCAGCGCTGAAAGCCTTGGACGCCTGGCCGCAGACCTGAGAGCAGACCTCCCAGCCGGGGGTCGGCATCGCCACTTCCATACCAAAGATGGAGACATGAGGATCGGCGCGCAGGTTGCCGAAGGTCGTCAAGGCCCCGGCTGTCCCGCGAGTCGCCGACCACAGGTGTCCGTACTCCTGGCTGGTCTCGGACCAGCGCCCGCCCGTGAAGGACAGTTCGGTTTCCCACAGGTCGAGGTTCGCCGTGTCTTCGTAGGGGCACGCGATGAAGTCGAACTGCTCGCCGGCCATCGCGGTGATCGCCGCGGTCACTACCGGATTCGTCGCGCCGGACGCCATCGCGACCGGGCCGGTGAACGTGATGCCAGCTGGGAGAACTTCGCCACCGCCCGCGCCGAGCAGGTTCATGCCCAGGTGGATGTCGTTGGCGGTCTCGCCATCGTTCTTCGATGTGAACGTGATCACGCCGGCCACGTTGGCGACCGTCACAGGCAACTGCGTGATGAGCGCGGCGGCCGTGGTGATGGCGGCGGCGACGGCGGTCTCGTTGTCGCCGCTCGTGACAACGGCCGTGATCAACTGCCCGGCCACGTAGACGTAGAAGTTCCCGTCGGCGGTGGCTGTGCCGACCACGGTGATCGTCCCGGTGGCTGCGACCGCGGCGCCGTTGTCGTCCAGCGGGATGCACCAGAGCGTGCCCTGCGGGTTGTTCGCCCGGAAGGCGCGGACCATGCGAGCGAGCATCGACCCGACGCCATACTCGGTGTCTGCGATCTGCCCTGTGATCTGCGTCAGCGTACCGGCGGCGAGCGTGCCAGCGGCGAGGCGGCTACCGACGAGCAGCGACTGCTTGGACGAAGACGAGGACCCCGCGAGGGAGTTGTCCGTCTGGATGAAGACCAGCGGCGTTCGCTGTCCGGGGAGGATAGATGCGGGCATCGTCTAGTCCTTTGTCTTGGCGGCCTTGCTGGCCTTCGGCTTGGTCTTGGTCTTGGTCTTGGGGCGCGGGTCAGCAGAGACCGCGTCGCCGCACTGCAGGCGTCGGAGCCAGTAGCGCGTCTGGGCAACGGAGGCGCCCTCAGGTGGCAGGATCCGCGGGTCGTAGGGATAGCGGATCCGCAGACCGAGCCCTGGATACAGGTAGATTCTCACGCGTCCATCCCTGGAATAAGGATCGTCGAATCGATGTCGCCGTCGGGCCCGGAGCCCGGGTCGATCATGTCGGTCTCGACCCTGATCGTCTGGAGGTCCACGCCGGCAGCCAGGCTCGGCTTGTACGTCTGGCGGACTTCGATGTGGAGCGTCGTCTGGACGATGCAGTGGAGTTGCTTGCTCGCCACGTCCTGGCCGGACTGGCGATCGAGGCGACGGACGATCGTGATCAGCGCGAGGAATCCCTGATCAACACAGAGTTTCTCGAGCATCGCTTCGGTGACGTCGTCGACCTTCGCCTGTAGCGCGGCCTCTCGAGCGCGGACGGTCGCCCCGTCGACAGCCGGATCGGCGTCGGCGCGAACTTCAAGTTTGAGGCGGATCGTCCGGACGCCTTCGACCTTGTGCATGGTCTTGACTTCGGTGTCGCCCGCGTCGGTGAACACGGCGATCCGAGTGTCGCGAGCATCGGCGAACGAGGCAACGGGCGAATCGTAGACCATCCCGGCGGCGACGATCGTCCCGTCGTCGAGGAACGCAACCACGAACTGACGGAGTTCCCTGGGTCCGACGTTCGCCATCAGACGGTCTCGATCAGGAAGACGTGCGCGGCGCCGTTGCCGTCGGGCTGCACTTCGGTGACGAGGTACAACTGGCCACGGGCGGAGAACTTGTCGCCCTGGAGCGGGGTCGCGGACAGGTCGCCAAGGCGCACCGTCAGCATCGGGCGCGTGGTCGCAAAGGGGACGCCGCCCTCGAGCTCAAGGGACTCGAAGGCGGCATCGAAAGGAGCGACGATCGACTCAGCGATCGCGGTCAGGGCTGGCGTAAACGTAACCAGGTCCGTCGCCTCCGAGAACGTGTCCCGGACGGCAACGGTCGCGAGGTCAGCTAGGGCCAGCCATACCACCGATCACTACTCGCCCACGACGTAGTCGCCGAACAGGACAAGGCGCCCCGCCGTGACTGTCTGGACGGCGACGACGGCTTCGAACTGACGGGAGGCCGTCAGCTTCACGGCGACATTGGCGAAGAGTCCGCCGTCTTGGATGCACGCCCGAAGGCCGGCATCGTAGGGCGTGCCCGTCCCGATGGCGACGGCTGCGACGATGCCGCTGACGTCGTCGGTGTCGAAGCCGATCCCGATCGTCGCCGTGTCGGCCGCGCTCGTGAAGGTGGTCGTGACGTCATAGATCGCCGTCACGACGGTAGCGTTGTTGGGCAGGAACGGGCCGAAGGCGTGGTCGCCCGCGGCGAGACCCGCGGCGGGGACGTCGAGCACCGCGCGGAACTTGCCGTTCACCGCGAAGTCCTCGCCCTGCGATCCGCTCCCCAGGAGCAGCGCCTCGACGGTCGTGGCAGCGCTCAGGGCCGCCTCGACGGCAATCGCTACCGGCTGGCCGACGCCGCTGATGCTCAACTCCGCCGCGCCTTCGTCCCAGAACAGATAGGCGCCCTCGCCGATGACAAGGGGCGCCTCCTTGGTGAGGGTCCACTGTCCGCCGACGGCGACTTCCACGGCGACGCCGACGAGCTCGGTGGTCTCGGGGATGCCGAAGATCCCGCCGATGACGACGGGGACGCCGGTCGTGGTGCCGCCCGTGGGGGCAACCATCGTGATGACGTTGCCGGGCTTCGTGAAGTTGGTTGCCATGCTGTGCGCTCCTAATGGGCCGGGGCCCGGTTGCTATCAGGTGCCGGGGTTACGGCAGAGGCCGCGGGGGTCGAGGGCCTTGGCGGCGAAGACCTGGCGGGCCTTGACCTCGACGCCGTCGATGTCCCAACCGTTCTGGGTCTCGGTGACCGGGCCGTCCTCGCCTTCGAGGAAGGAGTATTCGACGGTGTCGATCTGCGAAGGGGACGCGGCGCCGTAGTAGACGTCCGTCGAGTCGGCGTCGAGCCGGGGCTCAGCGATGACTTCCAGCCCGCGCATGGAGGCGGGGACCGTGGTGGCCGCCGTCGTGGGCGCGTAGAGGGTCGACACGACCTGCTCGGCCGCCAGTTCCAAAGCCGTCGGAACGATGATGTACTTGAGCATCACGTCGATGCTCGGGCGGTTGTTGCCGTCCGCGTCGCCCACGCCGACCTGCTGGCGCATGAGGTCGCGCATCAGGCCGTAAGACGCGATGCTCGGCACGGCTCCGGCTCCCACGATGTTCTGGTGACCGGCCGTCCACGCCGCCGCGTCGAACAGCGCTACGCCGTCGCCCATGTTGGCGTTGGCCGTCAGGATGGCGTAGACGATGTCAGACTGGAGCCTGGCGGCGCTGCTGCCGAACGAAGTTGACAGGCGGGTAAAGGCCCGGAGGTTATCGTCGATGAGCATCTCCCAGGTCACGGCAACGATCCGGCCGAACTTGACCAGGCTATACGTCTCCTCGGCCTCGCCGATGGACCCGCGGGTGTACTCGCCGTGCT
>SDBT01003516.1_pt1 | contig 27044 bp, 21 predicted proteins | sample 2277101 | NCBI WGS metagenome assembly SDBT01 (sample SAMN10404973, study PRJNA504765) | marine sediment metagenome | isolation source: marine sediment core GS10_PC15, 103 cmbsf | place: Arctic Ocean: Southern Knipovich Ridge | collected 2010 | reverse complement strand
ATATCAGGAAGACATTTCCTGGAGTGGTGGCCCTGGATAATGTGGATCTTGAGCTAACTAAGGGCGAAGTCCACATTCTGCTCGGCGAAAACGGGGCCGGGAAATCAACCCTGGTTAAGATACTCTCCGGGGCCTACCAGAAGACCTCTGGTCAGATTATTATCAATGGAAGTGAGACCGTTATCCGCAATCCGAGGCATGCTCAGCAGCTGGGTATCGGTATCATTTACCAGGAGCTAAATCTGGTCCCCCAGCTCACAGCCGCTGAAAATATATCCCTGGGCCGTGAGAGCACCTTTAAATCCGGCCTCTTAAACCAGCAAAAGATGGATCTGAATGCAGATAGGCTGCTTCGTGAATTGGGGGTTGAAATTGACATTCATTGCCCTGTCAATGAATTGGGCGTAGCGCAACAGCAGATGGTGGAAGTTGCCAAAGCGCTCTCATGGAATGCCCGTATCCTGATCATGGATGAGCCCACTTCGGCCTTGACCCGTGAAGAAATCAACGTGCTTTTCAAGACCATTCGGCGCCTGAAGAAAAAGGGTGTGGCGGTCATCTATATCTCGCACCGGCTGGAGGAGCTGTTCGAGATCGGCGACCGGATCACGGTGCTGCGGGACGGCCGGTACGTGGGCCGTTACAATATTACCGACGTGGATCAGCCCCAGCTGATCCGATTAATGGTCGATCGGGATCTACATGACCAGTTGCCGAAGGTGAAAGCGGAGCGGGGGCCGGAGGTTCTCCGTGTGGAGGGACTCTGTCGCCGGGACGTGCTGTATGACATCAGCTTTGCGCTCTACGGGGGGGAAGTGCTGGGGATAGCCGGCCTGATGGGATCAGGACGGACGGAACTGGCTCGGGCGCTGTTCGGCATTGACCCGATCGATTCCGGCCAGTTTTTCATTCGGGGTGCACAGACAATTATCGGCTCACCCCGGGAGGCCATTAAACAGGGAATGGGTTTCTTGACCGAGGATCGCAAATCCGAGGGTTTGGTTATGGGCCTGCCGGTGAAGGAGAACATCTGCCTGGCCAGTGTGGAACGGTTGTCCCGGCTGGGTTTGGTGAACTCCGAAATAGAACGCCGGGCCGCCGCCGGGTATGTGCAGGACTTGCGCATCAGAACTACCGGCCTGCAACAGCAGGTCATGTTCCTCAGCGGCGGCAACCAACAGAAGGTGGTGCTGAGCAAGTGGCTGTGCTGCCGGGCGGATATCCTGATTTTCGATGAGCCCACCCGGGGTATTGACGTGGGGTCAAAGGTGGAGATCTACAGGTTGCTGAATCGCCTCACAGCCGAGGGCGCCGCCGTGCTGATGATCTCCTCGGAGCTGCCGGAAATCATTGGTATAAGCGACCGCATTCTGGTCATGAGCCACGGCCGGATTGCCGGGGAGTTCACCGCGGCCGAGGCCACCCAGGAACGGATCATGGAGTGTGCCCTGGGAGTGCCGAATGCGGCTTAAGGCCTTCACCTGGGAGTACGGCCGGCAATTCGGAACCCTGGCCGGGCTGTTGGGGTTGACGTTGGTGCTCTGGGCCCTGACGCCCCATTTCATGACCGTCTCAAACCTGTTGAACGTGGCCCAGCAGACCTCCATCAACGCCATTATCGCGGTGGGCATGACCTTCGTCATCATCACCGCCGGCATCGATCTATCGGTAGGCTCGATTGTCGCCTTTTCCGGTGTGGTGTTGGCCAGCGCGCTACAGACGGCCATCCCCTTGCCGCTGGCCCTGGTGATCGGATTGGCGGTGGGCGCCTTCAGCGGCTGGGTGAACGGCCTGCTGATCACCTACGGCCGCCTGCCCCCCTTCATCTCGACCCTGGGCATGATGAGTGTGGCCCGGGGGTCGGCCCTGCTCTATACCGGTGGCCGGCCGATCTCCGGTTTTTCAGCGGAATTTCGCTACCTGGCCACGGGCGAAATATTAAATATACCGATGCCGGTGATCATCATGGTAATCATCTATCTGATCGCCCACATCGTCCTGACCCGCACGAAACTGGGTCGCTACGTCTACGCTATCGGGGGTAACGAGCAGGCGGCGGTTTTATCGGGGGTAAATGTAAAATTCCATAAGGCTGCGGTTTACGCCCTGTCCGGGCTGCTCAGCGGCCTGGCCGCCATCATCCTCACCGCCCGGCTGAACTCCGCCCAGCCCATCGCCGGCATCATGTATGAGCTGGATGCCATCGCCGCCACAGTGATCGGCGGCACCAGCTTGATGGGCGGCTCCGGTCGAATTATCGGCACTCTGATCGGGGCGCTGATCATGGGTGTGTTGCGCAACGGGCTCAACCTGTTGGGAATTTCCTCGTTTATTCAACAGACGGTGATCGGATCGGTAATCATTATAGCGGTCCTGATGGATATGGCCCTGAAGAAACAACGCACATAGAGGTGACGCCCGGATGAAACGCAACAATCAATTGATAACCTTTCTGGCAGCTGCCCTGCTACTGCTATCGGCCGGCTGCCAGCGGGGGAAAGATGCTACGGCCAGCGACGGCCCAACCATCGCCCTGGTGATAAAGACCTTGAATAATCCGTTTTTTATCGATATGGAGAAGGGGGCCAGGGAGGCCGCCGGGAAACTGGGGGTGCAGCTGCTGGTTCAGGCGGCCGACAGGGAGGTCGATGTGGAGAAGCAGATGCAGGTCATCGAGAACCTGATCCAGCGAAAAGTTTCCGCCATCTGTATCGCACCCTCGGGCTCCAAAGAAATTGTGCCGGCGATCGTCAAGGCCAATCGAGCCGGGATTCCGGTGCTGATCATCGACACCCGGGTGGATTCGATCGCCTTGGCCGAGGCCGGCGGCCGGGTGGCTACCTTTATCGGGTCGGATAACTTTCAAGGGGGGCAGATAGCAGGTGAGTTTATTGTAAAGCAGCTGGCCGGCCGGGGTAAGGTGGCTATCTTAGAAGGTATCCCCGGGCATGAGACCGGTGACGCCCGGCTCAGTGGTTTCCATCAGGTGGTGGACCAGGTCCCCGGTATTGAGATCGTGGCTTCCCAGACGGCCAATTGGGAGCGGGGCCAGGGCTATAATGTCTTCCAGAATATCCTACAGTCTCATCCCGAGGTGCAGGCCCTGTTCGCCTGTAACGATCTGATGGCCCTGGGCGCTATCGAGGCCCTGGCCACGGCCGGGCGCAGCGGCGATTTGCTGGTGGTGGGCTTTGATGCTATCCACGACGCCCGGGTGGCCATTACCGCGGGCGACATGGCAGGATCTGTGGCTCAGCACCCGGCTGAAATGGGCAAATTTGCCGTGGAATTTGCTCATAGCCTGCTGCGCGGCGAAACAATCCCCGATAATATCCCGGTACGGCTCGAACTCATCACCCGGCAAAACCTGGATGTGAGCCCCACAGCGACAAATAACTGAGAGTGCGGATAAACCCGGGCAGTAATGTCAGAACCCTGGGCGAAGGATTGACGGGCTGCAGCTCGGCACAAGGCAGTGGCTGCTCCGATAAGCCCGGCTGCCCGGCGATTGTATGAAAAAACAGGTAAAGTTGATGCCATGAAAGAAGTAGTGTTAGGAGCTGTAGGGGCCGGTCGAATCGGTAAACTGCACGCGGATAATATCCTGGGAATGCCCGGCGTGCGGTTAAAACTGATAGCGGATCCCTATATCGACGAGGATTGGGCTCGTAGGCGGGGTCTGAAGACCACCCCGGACCCCGAAGATCTGTTTTCTGACCCAGAGATCGAGGCCGTTCTCATTTTATCGCCTTCCAGCCTTCACGCTGACCAGATTATCGCCGCTGCCCAGGCGAGTAAGCATATCTTCTGTGAGAAGCCCATCGCCCTGGACCCGGACCGTATCCGGCAGGCGTTGCTAGCAGTGGACACTGCCGGAGTAAAACTGCAAGTGGGATTCAACCGGCGCTTCGATCCCGATTTTCAACGGGTCAAGCAGGCGGTCGATGACGGGGAAATCGGGCCAATTCACTTAATCAGGATCACATCCCGGGACCCGGCTCCACCACCAATGGATTACCTGCGGACCTCAGGTGGGATATTCCTGGATATGACCATCCATGATTTCGATATGGTCCGCTACCTGTCGGGCAGCGAAGTGGATGAAGTCTATGCCGCCGGGGCCGTGCTGGTCGATCCAGCCATCGGGGAAGCCGGCGACATCGATACCGCCGTCACGACCATGAGATTAAGCAATGGCGCTCTGGCGGTGATCGATAACAGCCGTCAGGCGGCTTATGGGTACGACCAACGAGTAGAAGTGTTTGGCTCCCGAGGCAGCATCACGGCCGGCAACCTGACAGCCACCCGCACCATTCTCACCACTGCCCAAGGAGTCGTGGCCGACAAACCACTGTATTTTTTCCTGGAGCGCTACCAGGAATCATTCCGGGTGGAGATAGAAGAGTTCGTCCGCTCGATCCGGGATGACCACCCGTCGCCGGTGGACGGTCGGGACGGTTTGAATTCAATTCTGATCGGCCTGGCCGCCCAGGCCTCGCTGGAGCGGGGGGAACCGGTGCGGGTTAGCGAGTTCGCCGGGGCAGATCCCGGTTAGCTGTGGCGATCACCAAATCAGTGGTACTCAAGTGATTCCTAGATTCCGTACCAGCAAAAGCCACATTAATTGCGGGCCATCCATTAGTCGAGTTCAGGCCTTATCCACAATGTACTGGATCAAATCAGATGGGTGAGAAACACCTGGCCAAATATTCATTTGGCATCGGCGACCGCTTCGCCCATCAGGCGCAGGCCCAATTAAGGGCGATCCAACTGGCAAAACAGGCTGGAATACAGATAACGCCAGTGTGGAACAAGTCATTCCGTGAGCACCAGATAATAGGCAGCAGCTCGATGATGACTCGCCGCGCCGCCGACCTGGCCGTCCAAGCCCTGGGGTGGACTGATCCGTATTTTCTGGATGCCGACCATATTAACGCCTCGAACGTCGATCTTTTCATCGAAACGTGCGATTTCTACACTATCGATGTGGCTGATTTCATTGGACGCAGAACGGATAGAACCGTAATGAAGGCCTTTATTGAGAAGTGCCGTCCATACATTGGCCCATTGGATCTAGCCGGCTTGGAAACGAGTGCGGAAATCAGTCGGACATTATTGGAACAAGTGGCTACGAAATATCTGTTTGCGGCTCAGGAAGCAGGGCGGATTTACAGGCACATCAGGGAACGGATGGGTGACCGCCCAATAGTCATCGAAGTCTCCATGGATGAGACCGAAGAAGCCCAATCACCGGCAGAATTGTTCCTTATCTTAGCCGCTCTAGCAAGCGAAAACATTCCCCTTGCCACGATCGCCCCTAAATTCAGTGGCCGGTTCAATAAGGGTGTCGATTATGTGGGTGATCCGGACCAGTTCCGAAGCGAATTCGAGCAGGATGTGGCGGTACTGAATCTGGCTATTGTCGAATTTGGCCTACCCGATGATCTGAAACTTAGCATTCATTCCGGTAGCGATAAATTCTCCCTCTACCCGATCATTAAAGCGGCTATTAACAAATTTGATGCCGGCTTGCATTTGAAAACCGCTGGCACAACCTGGCTGGAGGAACTCATCGGTTTGGCTGAAGCAGGCGGCCTGGGGCTGGAACTGGCTAAGGATATCTATGGCCAGGCCCTACTGCGATACGATGAACTCTGCGGTCCCTATGCTGCTGTGATCGATATCATCCGGTCGATGCTACCCCCGGTTGAAGATGTTGAGGGTTGGGATGGACCGACCTTTGCCGCCACTTTGAGACACGATCAAACGAATCCCCTCTATAACTTGCATCTCAGGCAACTATTGCACGTCGGCTATAAGATAGCTGCCGAGATGGGTGCTCGTTACACCGATGCCCTGGGGAAATACCAGGATATCATCGCGAAAAATGTCACGGAAAACATCTTTGACAGGCATATTACGCCACTGTTCTTGTAAGAGCCTTCGAATAGTGAATGAATTGGAGTAAATCCCGATGAATCTCGATGAGTTGACCACGCTTTATGATTTTTCCGATCGAACGATTGCAATCACCGGTGGCAGCGGTGTGTTGGGCGCCGAAATCGCCGTTGCGCTGACCGGCTGTGGTGCTAATGTCGCCATTTTGGACCGCAAGACAGATTTGGAGCCTTCCGTACAGGAGCGACTGGAAAGCGCAGCGGGCGAAGCCTTGGTGGTAGCCAGCGACGTGCTGAACCGGGAGCCCTTTGAGCAATCGGTAAACGCGGTGCTGGAAGCCTTCGGCCGGATCGACGGCCTGATCAATGCCGCCGGCGGCAATCATCCCCAGGCGACGACCGGCCCGGAGATGTCTTTCTTTGATCTTCCCGCAGAAGCGATCCGCTTTACCAGCGACCTGAATCTATTGGGCACCATATTGCCCAGCCAGGTTATTGGCCGGCTGATGGCCGAGCAGGGTGCCGGGGTGATCCTGAATATATCTTCCATGAACGCCTTTCGGCCCCTTACGAGGATTCCCGCTTACTCGGCCGCCAAAGCGGCTGTCAGCAATTTCACCCAGTGGCTGGCAGTGCACATGGCCCAGGAGTATTCACCTAAGATTCGGGTAAACGCCATCGCACCCGGCTTTTTCCTGACGGATCAGAATCGCTTCCTGCTCACTGATAAAAAGAGTGGAGAATTGACGCCTAGAGGGCAATCGATTATCGCTCACACTCCACAGGGGCGCTTTGGTAATCCGGAAGACTTGCTGGGAACTGTTCTGTGGTTGTTGTCGCCAGCCAGTGAATTCGTTACTGGAATCGTGGTACCGGTGGATGGCGGATTTTCAGCGTTCAGCGGTGTATAGACAGAAAACAAACTTTTTTCCGGCAGATTAACTAATTTATTTCGGGAGTAAATTATGAGTAAAGCGGATATCGGCCTGATCGGTTTGGCCGTAATGGGGGAAAACCTGGTCCTGAATATTGAAAGCCGTGGATTTTCGGTGGCTGTCTTTAACCGCACCACCAGCAAGATCGACGCTTTCCTGGCAGGTCGCGCCCAGGGGAAAAATATTACCGGTTGTTACAGTATCGAGGAGCTGGTTCAAAACTTGAAGCGACCCAGAAAAATCTTCATGCTTGTTAAGGCCGGTCAGCCGGTGGATGATTTTATTGAGCTGCTGATCCCCCATCTTGAAACAGGCGATATCATCATCGACGGCGGCAACAGCCACTTTCCCGATACTATCCGCCGCAGCGCCTATGTTGAGAGCAAAGGGCTACTGTACATCGGTACCGGAGTCTCGGGCGGCGAGGAGGGAGCTTTGAAAGGGCCCTCCATTATGCCCGGTGGTTCCGCGGCCGCCTGGCCGCACGTGAAGGAGATATTCCAGTCCATCGCCGCCAAGGTTGATGACGGTTCGCCCTGTTGCGAATGGCTGGGGGATAACGGGGCCGGGCATTTCGTGAAAATGGTCCATAACGGCATTGAGTATGGCGACATGCAGATGATCTGCGAGGCCTACTCCATCATGCGAAATGTGCTTGGAATGCCGCCCCATGATATCTCAACCGTCTTCGGCGATTGGAACCAGGGGGAACTGGACAGCTACTTGATCGAAATCACCAGAGATATCCTGGCGAGGGATGATGACGAGACCGGCCAGCCGATGGTGGACGTGATTATGGATCGTGCCGGCCAGAAAGGCACCGGGCGCTGGACCAGCCTGGCGGCGCTCAATCTGGGTGTACCGGCCCAGACCATTGCCGAGGCGGTATTTGCCAGGGCACTGAGCGCCATTAAAGATGAACGGCTGGCTGCATCCCAGGTGCTATCTGGCCCTGGAACTGCGTTTGAGGGTGACAAGACAGATTTTCTTGGTCTGCTGCAAAAAGCCTTGTATGCCTCCAAAATATGTTCCTATGCCCAGGGCTATCAGCTTATGCGGGCGGCGGCAAAAGAGTATCAGTGGGACCTGAAGTACGGCGAAATCGCCCTGCTGTGGCGAGGCGGGTGCATTATTCGTGCTCAATTCCTTGGTAAGATCAAGGAGGCCTTCGATAAGAATCCCAAACTGCAGAATCTCCTGCTGGACGACTACTTCAAGGATGCGGTCCAGAGCAGCCAGCGAGAGTGGCGCCAGGTTGTCGCTACGGCCATCGAGCATGGGATTCCGGTCCCGGCTTTTAGTTCGGCCCTGGCCTATTTCGATGGCTATCGCAGTGCCGTGCTGCCGGCAAGTCTGCTACAGGCACAGCGGGACTATTTCGGCGCGCATACCTATGAGCGCGTCGACAAACCCCGGGGCGAATTCTTTCATACCAACTGGACCGGCCGGGGCGGTGATACGGTCTCGACCACCTACAGCGTTTGATCCGGGGGTACCCCTGATATCATGTTAGCCGGAGCAGGTTCACAGACTACACGCCTTACAGAGGAGCAGGTCTTCGATATCTGTAGTGCAGCCTGCTCTCAAAAACAGCTTGATGGCCGAAAGCTGCTGGTCATTATCCCTGACCATACCCGCACGGCCCCTATCGATATTATGTTCCGGGTGCTCTATCAATTGCTGGCGCCCCGGGTGGAGCTGCTCGATTTCCTGGTGGCCTTGGGAACCCACCCTCCCATGAGTGATGAAGCCATTAACCGCAGGGTAGGCATCACATCGGCTGAGCGAACCAAATATCCCAAAGCCCGCTTTTTTAATCATCACTGGAAAGACCCCAATCAACTTCAAGTGGCTGGAACTATCACCGCCGACGAGATTGGCGAAATATCAGCCGGCCGCATGCGGCAGAGGGTGGATGTTACCATCAATAAGATGGTTTACGATTACGACTTGCTGCTCATCGTCGGACCGACATTCCCCCATGAAGTGGTCGGCTTCTCCGGTGGCAACAAGTACCTGTTCCCGGGCATTGCCGGACAGGAGATCATCGATCTGTTCCACTGGCTGGGGGCGTTGATCACCAATCCCGAAATAATCGGTACCAAGTACACGCCGGTGCGCAAGCTGGTGGATAAGGCAGCAGCGCTGTTGCCCATGGAGCGCATGTGCATCAGCCTGGTGGTGAAGGGTAGCGACCTGGCCGGACTGTTCATCGGCACACCTGAAGAAGCCTGGGAAGCGGCAGCCGATTTATCGGATAAGTTGCATATCATCTATAAGGACCAACCGTTCAAGAAAGTGCTGTCACAGGCCCCGGAGATGTATGACGACCTGTGGACCGGTGGCAAGTGCATGTACAAGCTTGAGCCGGTGGTTGCCGATGGCGGTGAGTTGATCATCTATGCCCCGCACATTACGGAAGTATCGGTGACTCACGGGGCGATCATTGAGCAGATCGGCTATCATGTCAGGGATTATTTTGCCAAGCAGATGGATCGGTTCGGTCATATCCCCGGCGGCGTGATGGCCCATTCCACCCACGTGAAAGGTATTGGCAGTTTTGATAACGGCATTGAAAAGCCCCGCATCAACGTAGTTTTGGCAACCGGGATTTCAGAAGAAGTTTGCCGGAAAATCAATCTGGGTTATCGCGATCCGGCCACAATCAAGGTGGAGGAATGGACGAATCGCGAAGATGAAGGTATTCTGTATGTGCCCAAGGCCGGCGAGTTGCTTTATAGGCTACGCTAACACCTGTGAAACCTCTTATAATTCCACGATAAATTCGAAGGAAAGTTTATGAAAAACCTGAATGTACGTAAAGATGGATGCCAACTGGATTTCCTTTCCCTTGGATCACTGGTTCATCGGCTTGATCCCGGTGTGATACCATTTCGCAAGGCCCGCTCGGTCAATATCCACGTCTCCGGTGGCGAGTACAATGTTGCCGCCGGATTATCGGATTGTTTCGGGTTGAAGACCGGTATCGCCACGGCGATGGTCGATTATGGTATCGGTGAACTGGTCCAGAATCGTGTGCGGGAAATGGGCGTTAAGCCGTTCTATAAGTGGTTTAAGCATGATGGCGTACGGGGACCCAATATCGCCACGGTGTATAGTGACCTGGGATTCGGTGTTCGTCCGCCGGTTGTTTTTTATAACCGCTCCAATGAAGCCGGCGCCCTTTTAAAGCCAGGCGATTTTGACTGGGCTGAGATATTTGAAGCGGGGGTGCGCTGGTTTCACTCGGGTGGGATCTATGCCGCCCTGTCCGAGACCACCTCGGAATTGATCATAGAGGCGCTGCAGGCCGCAAAAAGGTCTGGCGCCGTTACTTCCTTCGATCTGAACTACCGGCCAAAACTGTGGAACCCGATTGGGGGCTTGATCAAGGCCCAGGAGGTCTTTCGTCGCATCACTCAGCACGTGGATGTGCTCCTTGGAAATGAGGAAGACCTTCAGATGGGATTGGGAATAAAGGGTCCCAACGTGGCATCAAAATCCAAACTTGATACTAAAGTGTTCTTCCAGATGATAGACCAGGTTACCGACGAATTTCCCAATGTGAAGATAGTTGCAACGACGTTGCGAGATGTGCTGTCGAGTAACCGTCATCAATGGGGGGCCGTACTATGGTGCGATAGTGAGCAGGCTGTCAGCCCCGTTTGTGAGCTGAATGTCATTGATCGCATCGGTGGGGGAGATGGTTTTGCCAGCGGCCTTATTTATGGGATGATCACAGGTAGAAAACTCGATGAAGCTCTACGTCTCGGTTGGGCACATGGAGCTTTGCTAACCACCTTCCCCGGTGATACGACCATGGCCAAACTCCCCGAGGTGGAATCATTCGCCAGGGGTGGGTCGGCCAGAGTTCAGAGATAACTGTATACGTGATATTGGCATGACTGCTAATAACCGCCGGCTCTGAAGGGGTATTCCCCTCGTTACAACCCTCTTTCGGGGTGCGCCACTGGGAGCAGAACCACTGTAATCAAGCTAGGGCACTTCTAGGCTCCACCCGTCCTGTCCACAAAGGCATGGCGTACATGGCGGAAAAGGTGGCCTAGAAGTCCGGTGGCCGCATGCGTGTGGATATCTATCCTGGCGGTCAGCTGGGAGCGGAACAGGATCTGATTGAACTTTTGCAGATCGGCAGCCTGGCAATGACCAAGGTATCGACTGCTCCCCTGGAAGCCTTCGTGCCCGAGATGAAGATCTTCGGAATCCCGTACGTTTTTCGGGATGAAGAACACCGCTGGAAAGTACTCCAAAGGGAGATTGGGTATTCACATTGCCAGAAGCCATTCAAGCGATAGAACGAGGAAGTAGATGAACGACCAGCGTAAGAGCAAAGCCCAACTAATCGATGAACTCCAGCAAACCCAAAAGCGCATAGCTGAACTAGAGGTACAGCCAGGCGAGGAGAAGTATCGCACATTATTCGAAACGATGCCGTTGGGAATTGTATACCAGGCAGCCGACGGACATATCCTATCAGCAAATCCGGGTGCCGAGCGGATATTAGGTTTAACTCTCGATCAGATGTTGGGCCGGACTTCCATGGATCCCCGGTGGCAGGCTATTCATGCAGATGGCAGCGATTTCCCCGGCGATATTCATCCGGCGATGGTTGCCCTGGCAACCGGTGATGAAGTCAATGATGTAGTGATGGGGGTCTTCCATCCAGCCGATGAACAGTTCCACTGGATCAATATTAATGCCGTACCACAGTTCCACCCAGGTGAGGGGAAACCATACCAGGTCTACACAACATTTGAAGACATCACCGAGCGCAAGCAGGCGGAAGAAACCTTGAAAGAAAGTGAACAAGAGTTTCAAAACTTGTTTAAAAGTATGGGGGAGGGTTTTGCTTTAGTTGAAGTCATATGCGATAAAAAAGGAACGCCAAAAGACTATCGTTTTCTCAAGATTAATCCTGCTTTTGAGAAACAAAGTGGTATGGTTGCTAAGACTACTGTAGGAAGAACAATAAAAGAGATATACCCTGATATTGAACCAGTTTGGATTGAGAGATATGGAGGTGTTGCACTTAATCAAAGGCCAATTCATTTTGAAGATTATAACCGCAATACTAATAAATACTATGATGCAAGGGCATTTTCTCCTTCAAAGGGCAAGTGTGCAATGTTATTCCGAGACATCACCGAGCGCAAGCAGGCGAAACAAGAACGTGAAATACTGATCACCGACCTTGAACAAAAGAATGCCGAGATGGAGCGCTTCAGCTATACCATTTCACACGATCTGAAGAGTCCCTTGATCACTATCAAGGGATTCACATCGCTGTTAGAGAAGGAACTGGCGAAGGCGAAAAACCAGGACGCCGCCCTTGGGGCCATGGGACATATCAATACCGCCGTCAATAAAATACGTCTGCTTTTGGACGACCTGCTGGAATTATCTCGCATTGGCCGTCTGGTAAAACCTCCGGAAGAGTTTGCTCTAGGGACATTGGTAGACGAAGTAGTGGAAATACTGTCCGGTCCCATAAATGACAGCAAGGCTAAGATTGAGATCGATCCCGACCTACCCACTGTGTGGGCCGACCGGATTCGCATTTATCAGGTGATGCAGAACCTCGTTGAAAATGCAGTCAAATTCACGGGCGAACAAAAGAAGCCACTGATTACGATAGGTTCCCGGGAGGACGAAGGTGAACAGGTTTTCTATGTTCAGGATAACGGCCTCGGAATTGACCCGAAACACCATAATCGAATCTTCGATCTGTTTCAACAATTAGTGCCATCGAAAGATGGCTCAGGTGTTGGATTGACCTTGGTGAAAAGAATCATCGAACTGCATGGTGGCCGCATTTGGGTGGAATCCGAGGGCGCCGGTAAGGGCACCACATTTTGCTTTACTCTGGCCCAACAAGAATCATGATAGTAAGGATTACTGAAATGATCCCCCCGAAAAAGCCACACATCGTTTTTGTTGAGGATGAACTGCCGTATAGCAAATTAATAATAGCCGGTTTAAAGCAAGTAGGCGTCACTGAGGAAATTCTTCATCTGGAGAACGGTACAGCAGCACTCAATAGCCTCCGAACCTACACTGAAGACCAAAGCACACCCCAGCCCAGCCTTTTTATCCTGGATTTACGATTGCCCGATTTGGACGGCCTAGAAATTTTAAAGAAGATTAAAACAAACAAGATACTTGGGTCCGTTCCCACAGTTATACTCAGCACTTCTGATACCGAAGAGGATAAATCCAGAGCAAATGAACATGGTGCGGATGAATACTACACAAAGCCGTGGGACTTCGATGGTTTGTATGAGGTGCTAGGGGAGATTCGTTCGCGCTGGCTCACTTGAATACGGCCGATAGTTGGTATTGAGTTGGCGCTTGATTGGCTAAACTGCACAAATACTGCACATTTTTAAAAATCCTCGTCGTGACGCACTGTATTTAGGATCCAGTGTCCAACTGGACGTGGAGGTTCGAGTCCTCTCCGCGGCACAAGCTCTTGTTTTCCTTCGATAAATGAACCCTATTTAGGACTCTCATATGTTCCTTGTTAATCCAGGCTAGCAGCCCAAACAACCGTAACCGTACCATTTGCCGGATACGGAACCGGATACGGATGCTCAGTTTTTCGGTGGAATTTGGGTGAATGGTCTAAACGCCCTCATCAGGGCGTTTTCTCGTCGACAAACTGACTGGTGCCGAGGGGGGGACTCGAACCCCCACATCCTTGCGGATACCGGATTTTGAGTCCGGCGATAATTAGACGGGGGAGAGGTGGAACACTGCAATAAAATGATGACGTGATGAGTCGAGTCCTGTCTGCAGCTGTCATGTTTGGAGGTCAGATTACCTATATATTGGATCACCGCCGACACATGGATTTTCAGTTCATGTACCTCCCGTCGTGAAATACAAAATGAGGCAGTCCAAAGAATGGGGGCAGGTCACGTAGCCCGCCTGGCTATCGGCTCCTTGGCACATCTGGCCCAGGTGGTGGGTACGGCTTTAGTTAACATTGTGGTGCAGCGCAGGGTTAGACTGCGCTCATCCCCAGCGATCGCGTCCTGAGCTGCTGGCTTCTACCGGACCGCCGCCTATTTACATGGCAGAAACCTGACGGTGGTCTCCAACTCCTCCAGCACCGTCGCCAGGGTGGCTAGGGTAGTGGCCACATCTTCGGCGCTGGTCTCCCGGGAGAGAGTAAAGCGCACCGAGCAGTGGGCCTGGGTGGTGGATCGGCCCATGGCCAGCAGCACGTGGGTCGGCTCCGGTGAGCCGGATTTGCAGGCGGAACCCGACGAGAGAGAAATGCCGTGCTGGTCCAGGGCCACTACCAGCGATTCTCCGCGCAAATCCGGCAGGGTCATGTTGAGGGTGTTGGGTAGCCGCCGCTGGGGGTGTCCGTTCAGGGTGGCTCCGGGTATCAGGTCCCTGATACCCTGCTCCAGCCGGTCGCGGAGGTCGGTCAGCTGCCCGTCATGGCCGATCTCGCGGCGGCACAGCTCGGCCGCGGCGCCCAGCCCCACGATGGCCGGGACGTTCTCAGTGCCTGCCCGCAGCCCCTGCTCCTGACGCCCGCCGTGGATCAGCGGCTCCAACTCGATGCCTTTCTTGACATATAGTGCGCCCGCGCCTTTGGGGCCGTGAAATTTGTGCCCCGACAGGCTCAGCAGGTCCACCCCTAAGTCGGTCACGTCCAGGGGCAGTTTGCCCACCGCCTGAACCGCGTCGGTATGGAACAGCGTCCCTCGGTCGTGAGTCAGGGCAACCAACTCTTTGATGGGCTGGATGGTCCCCACCTCGTTGTTGGCCATAATAATCGATACCAGAATGGTATTATCAGTCAGGGCCTGCTCAAGTTCCGCCGGGTCCACCAGCCCGTCGCCGTCCACCCCCAGGTAGGTTATGTGGTAGCCGGTCTGCTCCAGGAAACGGCAGCTGTTCAGGTTAGCCGGGTGCTCGATGGCGCTGGTGATGATGTGCCGGCCCTGTGATCTCCGGGCGAAGGCGATACCCTTCACCGCCAGGTTCACCGATTCGGAGCCGCTGCCGGTAAAGATGATTCGCCGGGGGGAGCAGGACAGCAAGGCGGCCACCTGCCGCCGGGCCCGCTCCATGGCTTCCTGGGCGTCGCGACCGGTGCGGTGGATGCTGGAAGGATTGCCATGTTTGGTTTCCAGGTAGGGTAGCATGGCCTCCCGCACCGGCGCACTGATGTGGGTGGTGGCATTATTGTCTAAGTAGATGCGGCGGCTTAGGGCCGGCCTTTCAACCGGCTCGGGATGGCCATCGCGGCTGGGGCTGACCTGTACGGTGGACCGCCGCTGACCGGCCCTCTTCAGCAACACCAGCTCACATAACAGGGCCTTGTAGACCGGGAAGCCCGATATCTCGTCAAAGTTGGACAGGTCTGTGAGTTCATTCACGTTCCACTCCCGCCAACCCTTAGGCCCCACCGGTGTGCCGCCGCCCATGTTAGCCTCGATGGAACCGGCCACAATATCCTCCGTGACCTGGGCCCGAAATGGAACGGCGCCCCGGGCTGTGCGCACCTCCACTAAGTCGCCGGTGCTGATCCCCCGGGCGTCGGCGTCGGCGGTATTGATCTCCACCACCGGTTCCGGGTGATCCCGGTTCAACCCTTTGATGCCGTGGTGTTGGGAGCGAAAATCGGTGTGCGGCCGGGCACCGGAGTTGAACACCAGGGGATATTGCTCCGCCAGCTGAGGGTTACCCAGGGGACCTTCGGTGGGTTCGGTGTATTTGGGCAGCGGCTCGTAGCCGTACTCCTCCAGGACCATGGAATGAATTTCAAGCTTGCCCGTGGGGGTGTCGAACCCGGGTCGGCCGTCCGGTCGCAGACCTCCCTTTTCCCACTTGCGATACTCCATCAGCGGCGTGGGGAGCTTAACCCAGCCGCCGGCCGCCTGCACCTCAGCGCGGGTATAGCCTGACCCTTCCAGGGCCACATCGATCAGTTCCCCTTCACTCTGGGGATAGAGGTGGCCGTAACCGAGGCGGCGGGCCAACTCTGCCATGATCAGGAAGTCATTGCGGGCCTCACCCACCGGTTCGATCAATCGCTCCCGCAGCCGGAAAATGGGGCCGTAGCCCATGTATGACTCGATCTCAAACATGGTGGTGGCCGGCAGGACCACATCGGCATAGGCGGCGTCGGCCGTCAGTTGGCGGTCGATGCACACGGTGAAATCGAGCCGGCCCAGGGTTTCGCGCCAGAGGGGGGTCTGCGGCCAAGAGGTGAGCAGGGAGGCTCCGTGAATGATCAAGGCCCGGATGCGGTAGGGTTGCCCCTCCAGGACCGACTTAACCAGCCCCGAAGCGTGCGATTCGCCCCGGTAATGGCTGTACAATGGGAAAGTGTCGCGGGCCACCGCCCGGTCCAGGTCCGGGTTGGGCTGATTGCAGGACCGGTTGATGGGGAAATGGGTGCCCAGCATGGCCAGGCCGATACCGCCGGGGACGTCCAACTGCCCCGCCAGGGCGAAGATGGTCAGCACCGCCCGGATGGCCTGGATACCGCTGTTGGAATACTCCAGCCCGGTATACATAACCGGACAGGCGCCGGTAGCCCGGCAGATGCGGCGGGCCAGGTCACGGATGGTATCGGCCGGTACGCCGGTGATCCCGGCAGCTACCTCGGGACTGAAATGCTGGATATAGTTGACCAGCTCGGGAAAACCGTGGCACCAGCGGTCGGCGAAATCCTCATCATAGTAATCCTCATCCACCATCACCGACAGGATGCTCAGAGCCAGGGCGCCATCCGTACCGGGCCGGATGGGTACCCATTGGGCTCCTGTCCGGACGGCGGTTTCGGTACGCCGGGGGTCGATCACGACAATATCGGCACCCCGCCGGGCGGCGGCTTCCAGGCGGTGCATGTCCAGCGGTGGAGAATCGGTGGCCGGGTTGGTCCCCCAGACCACCAGCAGCTCGGCGTTCTCCATATCGGTGAACATGTTGACCAGCATACGCCCCATGGTCACGTGCGGAGCCAGCATGGCGAAGGAGACATAGCACAACGCTCCCACCCCCATGGTGTTGGGGGAGCCGAAGGGGAACAGCACGCTCGAGGCCGAGGATACCGCCACGTCCGCCGGCTGGAACATATCGCACAGGGATAGCTCGAAAGCCCCCCGGCCGGCGTAGATGGCGGTTGCTTCCGGGCCCGACTCAGTCTTGATGCGATTCAAGTTTTCGACGATCAGGTCATAAGCCTGGTCCCAGGAAATGCGCTCGAACTGATGGGTACCCTTGGGACCGACCCGGCGCAGCGGGTGGCGCAGGCGGTGCCGTGAGTAGACAATTTCGGGGGCCTGCTCGCCCCGGCGGCAGATCATACCCAGGGGATGACCTTCCGCAGCCTTGATAGCCGTCAGACGGCCGTCCTGCAGGCCCACCTCCACCCAGCAGCCCGCCGGGCAGATACCGCAGATGCCGGCCTTCCAGTCCAGTGTCTGCTTTTTACCGGCCATCCGATTGTCACTCCCGCTGTGCATGGTGGGGCTGCTTTAGACTGGGCAAGGATGCCGCCCCGGTAACCGGACTGGTCCGGCCGGCAGCAAATCGCTATCAGATCTGGTGACCCCACGCCAAAGTTAACACGACCGGCCGGTTGGGGGGTTGGGCGGAGTCTTGTCCCTATCCTGCTGTTAACGGGGCTGAATGCTTGTCCCGCCAGAGGCGGTGGCGGGGCTGCTTTTAGAATAGGGCTGAACTGCTTTTGGAGCACCGACGACACTCCAAAACTATGGGCGGGGGCTAATCCTGGCTGCACTCCGGTAGATGGTTTTGATAATGCTCCTCAACGCCGTCCTTGTATTTCTCCAGATCGTCGAAAGTAACAGTCTGGTCGCATTTTGCGCATATCCATACCACACCAAGCTGCCCAACCTCATAGCCTGCATATCGCTTCTGGAAATCTATGTGGAGGGCCACCTCTATATTTCCCATAATCAGATTCAGGACAGATTGGTTAGGTAGGACTGGAGCATTCCGGAAGAATGACTTCAGGACGGTCATGCGATCATCCTGTCGGTGAGTCTCATTCCAGTTGTATCTGAGTGTCAATGGCAAAGTACAGGTCTCCCTCTTTAGTCATGCAAAGTTAGGATTTGAGCCTGGAGCTCACAAGTAAGAAACATAAGCTTGTCTGCCGGGGTTCGGGGGACACGATTCTTGGGAATCGGCTGATGGTCGGGTGCTAAAGCCTACCCAGATACTCTCGCACCCGCTGCACCATCTCCCGGCTGTGCGTCGCCCGGTTGGTGCCCAGGTCCAGGTACTCGCCCTGGGCAACATGGTGACCATCCGCCGCAGGTTGTCCGGCTCGTGCATCACGTCGTGGGTGCCCCCGATTACCAGGGTCGGCCGGTTGATGCCCGCCAGCCGGTCCCACACCTGGTAGGTCGCCAGCGCCAGCATCCCGCGCTTGAGTTTCCAGGGGTCGGCCGTGTCCAGCACCCGCTTGTACTTGGCGTACTGGGCGTGGTCGGCCTGCACGTCCAGGCGGAACAGCCGCAGGTAAAGTTTGACCAGGGGCCTGATTGCCAGGTACAGGCAGGGCGGAAACAACCGGATGATGCTGTGGCCCAGCGGCGGCAGGCGGAACTCGGCGTTGGGACCGATGAGCACCAGGCAACTGGGCTTGGCCTGCAGCTGGTGGAAACATTCCAGGATGGCCGTGCCGCCCAGGGAGCTGCCCAGCATGAGATAGTCATTATGGGCCAGCCGGTAGTGGGATACCACCGCCGCCAGGTCCCCAGCCAGGGCCGCCACGCAATGGTCGGCCTTGCGGTTCACCTGGGCCGAGGCCTTGTCCCGGGTCTCAACGTATAGTACCGGGAAATCAGCGGTCATTTCCAGCAGCACCTCGTGCCAGCCGTCGATATGGGAGACCCAGCCGGCCACGAAAATCACCGCCGGCCGGTGCTTGTCGATAGCGGGAGTGAAATTGACCACCTGCAGGATAACCTCATCGTCGACCGGCACCTGGTCCACCCGGTAGGAGGCCCCCGGTGTGCAATACTCTTCCAGCGGCCGGGAGGAAAGAATCGGTTTGGGGTGCTTAATGGGAGTGCCGGTCACATAACCACCCGCAACGCCCGCTCCCGGATAGTGTAGCGGGCCGGGGTGTAGCCGGCCAGTTCGCCGTCGGTTTCGACGTAGGCCCGGTCCCGGCTGTCCAGCACCAGGGTGCGGCAGGTTTCCAGACGAGCCGCCTCCCGCCGGAATATCTTGCCCGTGTACAGATCGGGGATCATGGCAGCCAGCTTCAGCCGCGAGGTGGCGCCTATTACCGCCGCATACAGGCGGCCGTCGTCCAGGCTGGTCTTTGTACCATAATGCATCCCACCGCCGAAATAGGGCGATTTGAACACGGTCAGGTTGCTCAGCCGCACTTCGGCGGCGACCTGGTCGTCGATGGTCAGGCTGGCATTAACGCCCTTGAATTTAGCCAGCGCCCAGAGTCCGGATGCCACGGCCCCGGCGTCCACGCTTAACTTTTTCAATACCCGTATGACACCTTCATGAGCATTGAATTTCTGATTAGCCAGGCTGATCACCCCAATACTGGAGTTATTCAGGAAGTACCGGCTCACCGGCCCGCCCGAGCTGTCCCGGCAGTCAACCCGGCAGACATCGATGCGGAACTCCTCCCCGGACAGCAGACGATCCAGATGGGTACGGTGGGGGAAAAGCTTGGCGAAATCGCAGCAGCTGCCGGCTTCCAGCAAGGTCAGCCGTACATCGGGAGCCGGGTCAATGTCGATCATCAGACCCTGGAGGGCCTCATTCAACGTACCATCCCCCCCGAAGACGGCCAGGTGGCGGATCCCGTCGGCGATGGCTGTCAGCGCCAACCTGGTGGCATGGCCGGGGCGCTCGGTCATCACCACCCGATAGGGTACCTGGCGTTTTGCCAGCTGGTCCGCGAACCGGGCCCAACGGCGCTTCGCCCGGCCTTCACCGGCGGTGGGATTGCAGATGATCAACAGCTCATTCACCAGCCCACCCACATACCAGGTCTTTAAGATTGACAGTTGCGATGTTTATGGGATTATTCCCGGTTTGGCCGGGGAAAGGTACCACTAGCGGGTCGAGAAAACAACCGCCGCTTTTGCTCCCTTGGTGGGTATCCTGGTCCCTGGATTCGCTTGTGGGCCGGGCTTGAGTAAAGTGCTGCGGCCGGTCGGTTTAATTGCGCTGACCGTGATGCTGACCATTTCTGTCCAGGCTGCTGCCGGGTTAAATTGCCCGCCGAACAAGTTTACCCTAAATAATTCATGATGGGAATGTTATGAGGATATCCGCTATCACACTGATTGCCATGCTGCTCAACCTGCCGGTTAAGGGCCAGAACCTGCAGCTACACTACGATCTGGGTGAAGACCGGGAATACCTGACCAGCACCCTGGAGATGTTCAAACCCGATTCCGGCGGGGCCACCTTTTTCTTCGTGGATTTCGACTATGACACCGACAGCACCGGCAGCGCTTCCCTGGCCTACTGGGAGTTCATCCGCTATTTCCGGGTGCCCTCGCTCCCCGGCCTGTCCTGGACGGTTCAGTTCAACGACGGCATCGCACCCTGGGGCCCCATAGGTGATGTATGGCTGGTGGGTGTCAGTTTCCCGCTCAACCTGGGTGTGATCACCGTGGCCACCGACGTACTATACCGCCGCGCCCGCTTCTCCGATGGTAAGGACCTGCAACTCACGGCGGTCTGGTTCCAGCCGTTCCTGGGAGGGAAGGTCACACTTACCGGCTTCCTGGATGTACGGTCTGACCGGCCGGCGGGGAGTGACCGTAAAATTGTGGTTATGGGGGAGCCGCAGCTATGGTATCAGGTCCACCCGGCTCTGGCGGTGGGCGGCGAGCTGGAGATCAGCCACAACTTCCTGCCTGACCACGGCTGGCAGGTCATGCCGACCGTGGCTGTCAAGTGGCAATTCTGAGCCGGCTGCCGGGTTCGGCCAGATATCCGGCCCCGAACCGGGGGTTAGGCCGCGGTCTTCTGGAACAGGCACTGTACATACATGGTCTCGCCCGATTGCAGGTTGCGCCAGATTTTTGACTCCCGGAGACCGGCGAAATCATGGAAGGCATTCCCCAGCCACCGGGGAATCTGCCCCTGCATAAGGTCCAACTTTCGCTGGCTGTCGGCTTCCAATGCGAACAATACCTCTGTGTTGATGTTCTCTTCCACCACCTGGCTCAATCCTGAGTCCGATAATTGCCGCTGCAAGACCAGGAACTCTTCCCCGTGGCGCAAGTCGGTGAAACAGAAATGGCCGCCCGGCCGCAGCACCCGGGCCACCTCCGATAGAAATGCCGTCATCGATCCGTAACAGTGGGATGATTCCACGTTAACTACTACATCGAAAGACTGATCATCGTATGGAAGGGCCTCCGCGTCTCCCTGACGGAACGAAAGCCCTGCTGCCTGATGTGTGGCCCGGCAGAATTCCACCGCCTCTTCAGAGAAGTCAACCCCGACAGTAGAGGCCGGTCCCAGGTAGCGCTGAATATAGGCGGCTCCACCGCCGCGGCCGCTACCTACTTCCAGCACTTCCTTACCGGCCAGATTCACGTCGTTGACCGCATGATGGTAGAGCTGGATGCAATAACGGTTCGGTTCGTCATCCGGCTCCAGGGCCAACTGTCCATCGTTCGAGGCCTGGTAGCCGTAGTTCATAAATGTCCATCGGGGGTCGGCATGCCGTCGTGCCAGATAATTATACCACTGCCGCCATAAAAACCGGCGCAGAATAGGCGCCCGGCACAGCCGCCGAAAAAGATTTGCCAGCATGGATCCTCCTCACACGAATCTAAGGTTCCAACTGCCGTGGATGCCAAGAAATAAATCGCCGCGGTATTCCAGGCCTGCTGGGATTCAACGACTGCTCAGTCATCACTTTCCTGCCGCTCAGTCCTGATTCAAGGGCCCGGTTTGACGGCTTTGACTGTAATGCTGGTGATGGGCAACGCACCGCTGTCCCGATCACCATCAAGCCCCACTTCGCTGGTTGTCTTCATTATTTCTACCTCTTGAAAGCCGGCGGCTTTGACGGTAGCTAAATATTCCTGCCGGGGACTGGCCCCCGACACACAGCCGACGTAGGCTTCGATTGAATTCCGGACTTCTTCCGGGAGTTCCCCCGTCAGCACGATATCCGAGATCATCACCCGGCCGCCCGGTCTCAGCACACGATAAACCTCCCGAAAAACGCGCGCCTTGTCCGGGGCCAAATTGATGACACAGTTGGAGATAACCGCGTCTATCGACCCGTCTGGTACCGGTAGGTGCTCGATCTCGCCCCGCCGGAATTCTACCTGCCGGTAGCCACCCCGGGCTGCGTTGCCACGGGCCTTGTCGATCATCTCGGGGGTCATGTCCACCCCGATCACCCGGCCGGCCTCCCCGACAGCGTCGGCGGCCAGAAAGCAGTCGAACCCGGCCCCGGAACCCAGGTCAAGCACAGTCTCCCCCGGCTGCAGGGCGGCGATGGCCGTGGGGTTGCCGCAGCCCAGGCCCAGATTGGCCCCTGTCGGTACCCGGCCCACCTCAGCGTCAGAGTAACCCATATTGCGGGCCTTGTCATCAACCGCGGTCCGGCCGCCGCATTCGCAGCCACATCCGTTCTGTTCTTGCGCGATCCGGCCGTAAGTCTCCTTTACAGCTACTCTAGTATCATCCATAAAACCTCCTGTTTGTGGCGCTCTCACCGCCTTTTTAACTGGTAGACGGAGATTCGGAAGGATGGTCACATGGCTGTTTGGCAGTCGAGGGGTCTGCACAATCACAATTTTTGGTAGATTTGCTGTGATAATCGAGGATATTTCCCCGCCGGTCCAGCTCGAAATGGCAGCAGTCCAGGAGTGCGGCCTTCAATTTCTCGCGCCCCCGCCGGACTCGCATCTTGGCGGCCGATAGGGAAAGCCCCAGCTCCCGGGCTAGCTCCTGCTGCCTCATTCCCTCCAGTTCCGTCAGCCGTAGCGCCTGGCGGTACTTCTCGGGTAGCGATTCCAGCATGGGCTCCAACCAATCGGCCACTTCCCGGTTGAGGGCGTTCTCGTCCTGATTCTCTATAAGCCCAGTGGTAAAGGTGGATTCTGGCGGTTCCATTTTTAGTTGGCGATAAAAATCGGCGATGGCATTCCGGGTAATCTGAAACACCCAGGCGGTTAAACTGCCCTCGTCTTTCAGGCCATGCAGATTATTGTGTATCTTGGTAAAAATATCCTGCAGCAGGTCTTCGGCGTCTTCCTCGTTGGTGACCCGGCTTAAGATAAACGCCTTTAGTCGCAGACTGAATTCAACCCAGACCTGCTCGGTGGTGACGGTCATCCGGTAAGCTTGATAATATGGCTGTAGGTGTCGATGGCCCAAACTATTGACGATTTCCATCCATTACCAGCTTTTACCGCGGCCGGCGGACCATCCCAGGCCCCGCCCCGCTTTCAGGCCTTGGATTTCAGGCTCCGGCGGACCTATCTTTACGGGTTCTACAGGCAAGTTATTTAAAAGCCGCATACAGACACGCCGCGGGGTGAACGTGGCGGCGGCAATATCATTCATTCTTAACCGGCAAATGGAGCGAACCATGCATAAAACCGTACTATTCATCTTTTGCTTGATCTTACTGGGCTGGTCCTGTGCCGTTCCGGGGCCGAACCCCTTTTTCGCTGATTATGACACACCGTTCCAGGTTCCCCCCTTCGACCGGATTGAGGAGGGCCATTACCTGCCGGCCTATCAGGAGGGAATCAGGCTGCAGCAGATGGAAATCGAGGCCATTACCGGTAATCTCGAACCTCCTGCTTTTAAGAACACTATCGAGGCACTGGAGGCCAGTGGGGCCATGCGAAATAAGGTTGACCTGGTGTTCTCAAACCTTAATTCGGCTAACACCAACGATGAAATGCAAGCCATCGCCCGGGAAGTATCGCCGCTGCTGTCCGAGCACATCGACAATATTTTACTGAACGAGCGCCTTTTCCAGCGGGTCAAGATGGTCAACAAGCTGAAGGACCGGCTGGACCTGAACAAGGAACAGCAAATTCTGCTGGAGAAAACATACCAGGATTTCGTCCGGGGTGGGGCAAACCTGAGCGAGGAACAGAAAGCCGATCTGCGGGAGATCAACAAGGAGTTGTCCCTGCTTTCGCTCCAGTTTGGCGATAATGTGCTGGCAGAGAACAACGCCTTCGAACTGGTGATCGAGGACCAGGCCGACTTGGCGGGTTTGTCACAGGATATGATTACCAGGGCGGCTGAAACCGCCCTGGAACGAGGGCACGAAGGCAAATGGGTGTTCACCATCCATAAGCCCAGCCTGATCCCGTTCCTGCAATATTCCGAGCGCCGGGAGCTCAGGGAGCGGATTTTCAAGGCCTACATCAATAAGGGCAACAACGGCAACCAGCTGGACAACAACGAGACGCTGGCCCGGATTGTAGCCCTGCGGGTGCAGCGCGCGCAGCTCCTGGGTTACGAAACGCACGCTCATTTCGTCCTGGAAGAAGCCATGGCCAAAACGCCGGAGAATGTCTATGCCCTGCTCGATCAGGTGTGGGAACCCGCCCTGGCCAGGGCCCAGGCGGAAGCGGCGGAATTCCAGCAGATGATATACGATGAAGGCCATGATTTCAAGCTGCAGGCCTGGGACTGGTGGTATTACGCCGCGAAGGTTAAAAAAGCCAGGTACGAATTAGACGACGAACTGCTGCGGCCCTATTTCCAGTTGGAAAACGTCCGTCAGGGGGCCTTCGACGTGGCCACTAAACTCTATGGGATTACCTTCGAGGAAAGGACCGATGTACCGATCTACCGGGAAGATGTGCAGGTGTTCGAGGTGAAGGAGGCCGATGGCTCACATATCGGGCTCCTGTACACCGATTACTTTCCCGGGGCGGGCAAACGGGGCGGCGCCTGGATGAATGCTTTCCGCAAGCAGTCGCGGTTCGAGGGCCGGGAAGTCACTCCCGTTATCGGTAACGTGTTCAATTTCCCCCAGCCCACCGGCGGCAAGCCGGCCCTCCTCAGCCTGGATGACGTGGAAACCCTGTTCCACGAGTTCGGCCATGCCTTGCAAGGGTTGCTTTCCAATTGCACCTATGACCGCCTGTCGGGAACCGACGTGCCGCAGGATTACGTGGAACTGTGCTCTCAGATCATGGAGAACTGGGCCGTCGAGCCGGAGGTGTTGAGGAGTTACGCCCGGCACTACGTAACCGGTGAGCCGATCCCCGACGAGCTTATCGATCGGATCGAGGCAGCCCGCCATTTCAATCAGGGCTTTGCCACGGTGGAGTACCTGGCGGCCTCTTATCTGGATATGGATTGGCACACCCTCACCGAGGTGACGACGTTGCAGCCGGCGGAGTTTGAAAAAGCCTCGCTGGACCGAGTCGGCCTGATACCGGAGATCGTGACGCGTTATCGCAGCCCCTATTTTCTGCACCTTTTTGTCGGGGGCTACTCCTCCGGCTATTACAGTTATCTCTGGGCCGAGGTGCTGGACGCCGATGCCTTCCAGGCTTTCAAGGAAGCCGGCCTGTTCGACCGGGAGACCGCTCAACGCTTCCGGGACAATATCCTCTCCACCGGGGCGACCGAGGACCCCATGACCTTGTACCGGCGTTTCCGCGGCGCCCAGCCGAAGATAGAGCCAATGTTGGAGCGCCGGGGCCTGACCGGGCCGGGATCGTAGGTTCCCAATCTTAATCTACTCATCGAAAAGCCCCGTCCGTGTGGTGGGGCTTTTTGCTTTGAGGGCGGCTCAGATGCTATCGGCACGAGACCGTGGATGCAGCCTGTTGAAATCCGGGAATAACAGCCCGCTTCCTTTTTAAAAACGCTACCCTGGGACCTGGCTGTAAGTGTATATTTTTCCTGTGCCAACGGAAGTTTTACCATGAAGTCCTTCATCCGATTCTTTGCCAGCAACCACCTGCTGGCGAACTTGTTGACCGTGGCCATCTTACTGGCCGGGCTAGGCTCACTCAGGACTATCAAACGGGACATGTTTCCCAATGTGGATATGGGCATGATGATGGTCACCACCCGCTATCCGGGCGCCTCGCCGGAGGATGTGGAGATCAACGTTACCACCAAGATCGAGGATCAGCTTAAGGGTGTCGACGGTCTGCACCGGATGACTTCGTATTCCATGGAAAACATCTCGGTGCTCAATCTGGAGATCGATCCGGATGCCAAGGACAGCGAGAAAGTGAAACGGGACATTCGCGAGGCTATCGGTAACGTTGCCACCTTCCCCCCGGAAGTAACAGATAATCCGTCCATATTCGATTTCAAAACCGAAAATTTCGAAGTGATCCGGGTTGGGATTGCCGGACAAATACCGTACGTACTGTTGCGCCGGTTGGCCAAATACTTCGAAAAGGGGCTGCTGGATATCGACGGTGTTTCCCGGGTGGAACGGACCGGGTTCCTGGCGCGCGAGATCAAAATCGAGGTTTCGGAAAATGCCATCACCGAGTACCAACTGCCACTCCAGGAAATAGTCGGCGCAATCCAGCTGCGGAACATCCGGGCCTCCGGCGGTTCGTTCGAGTCCTACACCAGCGAACAGAATATCGTCACCCTGGCCCAGTTTCGTGACATTCGAGAGGTGGAGGATGTGATCGTGCGCTCATCTTTTGGTGGCCCCCGCGTGCGTATTAAGGATCTGGCGGTGGTGGAGAGCGGCTTCGAGCCGGAGAAAACCCGCTTCCGCATGAACGGCCACGCGGTCATCGGTTTCACCATTTTCAAAAAAGGCTCGGCTGATATTATCCGCGTAATCGATGGGATCAAGAAGTACGTTGAAGAGCAGCGCGAACTCATGCCGCCCGATGTGGAGATTATGTATTCCGCCGATCAGTCGCGGTTCGTCCGTAATCGACTCAGTGTGCTGGGTACAAACGGCCTGATCGGCCTGGCGTTGGTGCTGGGCGTACTTTTCATTTTCTTAAACTTCCGCACTGCCTTCTGGGTGGCCATGGGCATTCCACTAACCCTCGCCGGGGTGGTTTTCATCGGGCCTTTCATTGACATCCATATCGACGTGCTCACCCTAATGGCCATGATCCTGGTGATCGGCCTGATCGTGGACGACGCCATCGTAATCGCCGAAAATATCTACCACCGCATGGAAAAGGGGGCCACACCGCTGGAGGCTGCCGTTGAAGGCACT
>SDBT01003515.1_pt1 | contig 27048 bp, 37 predicted proteins | sample 2277101 | NCBI WGS metagenome assembly SDBT01 (sample SAMN10404973, study PRJNA504765) | marine sediment metagenome | isolation source: marine sediment core GS10_PC15, 103 cmbsf | place: Arctic Ocean: Southern Knipovich Ridge | collected 2010 | reverse complement strand
GTAGAAGAGCTTCAGTTGATAAATTATTTGGACAATCTTCAATCATATTATAAAGAGTTTTAGATGTTGTCTTGATAACTTCCAACGGGAGATCAAATTTTTGCGTCCACAAGGGGATTTCAAATTTTTTTATCCATAGAAAAGGTATAACTATTTTTTTTACAGGATCAATTTTGCTTATCAGGGTTAATTTTTTAACCTTAATAATATTTTGTTCTGAAGTTTTTCTCTGTTTTGCATCAGGAGCCGGACCTCTTTTTTTTTTCATCGAATAAACATCAATTATTGAAATAGCAAAGATTGTTGTTATAAGAAAAATTTTTCTAAATTTCATAATAAACCTCCAATTGTTTATAGAATAATTTTTGTAATTTTATGTTTTGTTCATCTTTATAATGCTACCACGTTATTTACAGTTTGACAAAGGGTATGGGCAATGGATTTTTATACCAAAATTGCACAAAAAAGGCGATTTTTCGTTTGACCAACATCAATTTTTAATTTAAAATCAAAAATGTCCCGTTTTTATACTAAAAATCAGCTTTTTACTAGTAAACCGTAAATTTTAAATTTTAGGATCTAAAATCATGGATATGAATAAAAGTTTTTTTGCCAAAAAAGAGGAACAAAAGCCAAAGTGGCATGTAATTAATGCTTCAGATAAGGTTTTAGGGCGTTTGGCAACTAAGGCTGCAACAATTTTAAAAGGCAAGCACAAAGCAGAATATACTCCTCATGTTGATACGGGTGATTATGTTGTTGTTACAAATTGTGAAAAAATTGTTTTGACCGGCAATAAGTGGGGTGATAAGACATATATCTCATATTCAGGCTGGATAAGTGGGAAAAAAGAGCGTAGTGCTAAAGAAGTTTTTAAAAAAGATCCAACTTTATTAATAAAATATGCGGTTAAAGGAATGCTTCCTAAAAACACTTTGGGACGTGCTATGTTTAAAAAACTTAAAGTTTATGCGGGAGAAAAACACCCGCACGAGGCTCAAGTTGCAGGTTTTGCACCCGAAAAGGCAGTCGAATAAATTTTGGATAGAACTAAAAAGTAAGGCAGGATCTGTTGATCCTGCTTTTTTTGTTTTACTTCGCCAACCTTCTTCGCTAACCGGACCTTCGTTAAAACTTCGAAGGTCCGGTTAGCGAAGAAGGTCAAGGGCTTCGAAGAATTTCGCGCGAAACAACGGCTTAAAAGCCGTTGAGCGCTTTATTTGTATAAGGCTTTTTATATGAAACAAAAAACTTTAAAAAAAGAGATCTCGTTTGAAGGCGTGGGGGTGCATTTAGGACAAAAATCACATATTGTTTTAAAACCAGCACAACCCGATTCTGGAATTATTTTTATAAATAGTAGAAATTCAGATGAGAAAATTGAGATAGGAAAAGTTATTCCTCAAGAGGCAATGCACGCTTCTGTTCTTAAAAAATTAAATTTTATGGTAAGTACTATCGAACATCTAATGGCAACAATTAGCACACTTGGTATAGATAATTTAGTAATTGAGATCGATGGGATAGAGGTACCAATTTTAGATGGAAGTGCTCTTTCTTTTGTACACGCAATTGAGCAAGTGGAATTATTTGAACAGGATGCAGAAAAATTTTTTTTAACGCCCAAAAAAGAATTGGAGTTTAAAGATAAAGATGGTCGTTTAATCCAAATTAATCCTGCGAAATTTTGTAGGAAAACAGATTCATATGATAAAAATTTATACTTTGATTATGTCGCAGATTTTAAACATCCGTTATTGGGGCAAAGCAAATTAAACGGTGTTGTGTCTTCAGATTTTTTTATAAAAAATATTGCACCTGCAAGAACATTTGGTTTTTTAGAACAACTTCCATTTTTAAGAAGACATGGTCTTGCTCAAGGAACGACACTTGGGAATACTGTTGTAATTGGTCAAGAAGAATTTTTAAATGATAGACGATTTGAAGACGAATTTGTTCGCCATAAATTTCTTGATCTACTTGGCGATCTTGCGCTTTTAGGTAAAAATCTTGTAGGAACTTTAAAGGCACAAAAAACAGGTCATAATTTCAATAGACTTGTTGTGCAGCATTATATCAATAATCCAGGTGAGTGGAAGTTGGTGTAATTATTTTCCCATAAACAATCGTAAAATATCTTTATAAGATAAGTACAAAATAAGAGAAATTAGTAATATCCAAGATGCAAGATTTATAGTAAGACGAATAATAACCGGAATTTCTCTGCGAATAATTGCTTCAATTGTTGCAAAAAGAATTTGTCCTCCATCAAGAGCACCAAGTGGCAAAAGATTAATGATTGCCAAATTTATACTGATAATTGCAAGAAAGATAAGAAGAGGAATCAATCCTTTTTGAGCAGTTTCAAATGTTTTTGAAATAATCATAACAGGGCCGCCAGCGCCTTTTAATGTTCTTTGTGTAATCAAATATTTTATTCCAGCAATAATCTGATAAATCCATTGATTTGTAACTTTGATTCCCTGCGCAATTGAACCTAGGAGTGGGTATTTTTCGTACTGACCTTCTATTTGTGTTGTTTTGAATTCAAGAGAATTTAATATTTTTTCATTCAGTTCTTTTGATATTGCTTTGATTGTTAAATTTACTTTTTCCCCATTTCTTAGAACCCGTAATTCAATATTAAAGTCAAAATTTTGGCTTACTGGTTTTATAAGATTTTTGAATAGTTGTGGCATTAATTCTTTTGGTTTATTACTTAATACTTGGTTGTTTATTGCTATTATTTTATCTTGAGCTTGCAGCCCATATTTTTCTTTTATCATATTTTCAACTTTGGTATTTATATAGATTTCTGCTTTTTGTTTAGGGATGCCAATAAAAAATAAAATTGAAAAAATTAAATAAGCAAAAATCAGGTTGAATAAAACTCCGCCAAGCATAACCAAAACTTTTTGCCAATAAGGTTTTGATGCAAAAGAGTCTTTCCCTACTCCTTTTGCAGATTTTTGTTTACCTTGCCCAACTTCGGCAAGTCCAGAAATTTCTACATAACCGCCAATTGGAATTGCTGCTATTCGAAAATTTGTTTTACCAATTTGTTTTTTAAATAGCGTTGGACCCATTCCAATGGAAAATGTTGGGGTGTGAATCCCAAATATTTTACAAAATAAAAAATGGCCAAATTCATGAACTGTGATCAATAAACCAAATCCGATTATAGCAAGAACTAAGGGTAAAAATTTTGTTGAAAATATAATGGCTAAAGCATTTAAATTCATCAAAAATCCTTTCTAAAACAGTTTTTTCAAGGAAAAATTTATAATTATCTTTATTTAATATACACTAAAATAAAAGCAAAATTGATAAAAATATCCAAAAATATAAAAAAATAGAAAAATTCAGGATGACCATATTTGAATTTTTGGTAATGTTTTGAACATTTTTACTTGAAAAAATTTAAAAAAAGTTTAAAATTAAAAAAAATCAAGGTTCAAAGTAAAACTAGAATCTTTTCTTTTTTTGCAAATAAACAGGCTAGATTTTCAAATGAGTAGGTTATATCTTATTTGAAACTACCCCGTAATAATAGTTTTTATTTTCATTTTTATTTGTTAATTGGGATGGAATATGCCAACCGTAAATCAATTAGTTCGTTCGAAGCGAAAAGGTGTTAGTAAAAAAACAAAATCTCCGGCTCTTAGTTGTTGTCCTCAACGACGAGGAGTTTGTGTGCGAGTTTATACTGTTACGCCTAAAAAACCTAATTCTGCGTTAAGAAAGGTTGCTCGCGTGAAATTGACTACTGGAAAAGAAGTAACGGCTTATATTCCAGGTGAAGGACATAATCTTCAAGAGCACTCCATTGTTTTGGTACGAGGTGGTAGAGTTAAAGACTTACCAGGAGTAAAATACCATATTGTTAGAGGAACTCTTGATACTGCAGGGGTTGAGGGTCGGGCTCAAGGACGTTCGTTGTACGGTGCTAAAAGAAAGAAAGGTGGTTAATATATGCCTAGGCGAAAATCGGTGGGATTAATACGAAATATAGGAACCGATTCAAGATTTAATTCTCCAGTTGTACAAAAATTAATAAATATGCTTATGGAACGTGGAAAAAAAAGTTGTGCAAGATCTATAGTTTATGAAGCCTTTGATATTATTGCTAAAAAATTTGGTGGTGACGAGAAAAAAGTGTATCAAATTTTTGAAAAAGCGGTTACTCAGATAAGGCCTGCTGTAGAAGTTAGGTCTAGACGTGTAGGTGGTGGTGTTTATCAAATACCGACAGAAGTTCGTCCGCGTAGAGCTTTGGCCTTAGCGTTGCGTTGGCTTATTAATGCAGCGGCTGGTCGCTCTGATGAAACAATGGGGAAAAGGTTGGCCAAAGAAATTTTAGAAGCTGTAGAGGGACGAGGGGGAGCGGTTAAGAAAAAAGTTGATGTTCACAGGATGGCTGAGGCAAATAGGGCCTTTTCGCATTATGCTTGGTAATTAATGATGGTAGAGGTAAAAACTAGATGAGTGGTTCAGATAATTTAAAAAAATATAGAAACATAGGGATAATGGCCCACATAGATGCGGGTAAAACTACCGTTACTGAGCGTATTCTTTTTTATACAGGTGTATCTCATAAGCTTGGAGAAGTTCATGAGGGCGAAGCTGTCATGGATTGGATGGTACAAGAACAGGAGCGAGGAATTACTATTACTTCTGCAGCAACCACCTGTTTTTGGCGGGATCATCATATAAATATTATTGATACTCCTGGTCACGTTGATTTTACAATTGAGGTAGAAAGATCATTGCGGATTTTAGATGGTAGTGTTGCGGTTTTTTGTGGAGTTGGTGGGGTAGAGCCTCAGTCTGAAGCTGTTTGGCGCCAAGCCGATAGATATAAGGTTCCGCGAATAGCATTTGTAAATAAATTGGATCGTGTAGGGGGTAACTATTTTAGTGTTATTGAAGATATTGATGTAAAATTACATGGAAATTCGGTTGCAATGCAGCTTCCGGTTGGTGAAGCTGAAAATTTTAAAGGGATTATTGATCTGCTTACCATGAAAATGGCCGTTTTTGAGGAAGAATCACAAGGTGCGATTGTAGAATGGAAGCCAATTCCAGCCGAATATGAAACTAGAGCTAAAGAGTTGCGTGAGGCTTTAGTTGAACGGGCTTGTGATTTTGATGATGATTTGGCTGAAAAATATTTAGACGGAAAAGAAGTTTCTATAGATCAGATTAAAGCTGCAATTCGTCAGGGCGTGTTATTGCAAGAAATAACACCCGTTTTTTGTGGTTCTGCATTTAAAAATAAAGGGGTACAGCTTTTATTGGATGCAGTTGTTGATTATATGCCATCACCTCTGGATGTTCCTGCTATAGAAGGTGAAAATCCAAATAATAAATCTGTAGAAAAACGTCCACCGGAAACAGATGGTCCTTTTTGTGCTTTAGCATTCAAAATTATGACAGATCCTTTTGTTGGTTCTTTGACATTTGCTCGAATTTATTCTGGAACCATCAATTCAGGTTCTTATGTTTATAATGCTACAACAGATAAGAAGGAAAGAGTAAGTCGTCTTTTAAAAATGCATTCTAATAAACGGGAAGAGGTAAAATCTGTTTCTGCTGGTGACATTGTTGCAATAGTGGGAATTAAGGATGTTACAACTGGTGATACGTTGTGCGATGAAAATCATCCAATTCTTTTAGAGTCAATAGAATTTCCAGAGCCCGTGGTAAGCGTTGCTATTGAGCCTAAGGGTCGTGGAGATTATGAAAAAATGACTCTTTCTCTTAAAAAATTAACCCTGGAAGATCCTTCCTTTAAATTTACATTCGATAGCGAGACTGGTCAGACAGTTATTTCTGGAATGGGAGAGTTGCATCTTGAAATTATTGTCGATCGATTATTGAGAGAGCATAAGGTTGAAGCCAATGTTGGTAAGCCGCAAGTTGCATATAAAGAGACAATTCAAAAAAATGTCAAATCTGAAGGGAAATTTATCCGTCAGTCTGGTGGTCGTGGTCAGTATGGTCATGTATGGCTAGAAGTAGAGCCTTTGCCTCGTGGGGCTGGTTTTGAATTTGTCAATGCTATTGTTGGTGGATCAATTCCCAGAGAATTTATTCCAGGAATTGAGAAAGGTGTAAAAGAGGCAATGACTGGTGGTATTTTGGCTAGTTATCCAGTGGTGGATGTAAAGGCTACTGTTTATGATGGTTCTTTTCACGAGGTGGATTCCTCTGAAATAGCATTTAAAATAGCGGCATCTATGGCATTTAAGGATGGCATGAGGAAAGCTTCTCCTGTTTTATTAGAGCCTATATTCAAAATTGAAGCAGTAACACCAGAAGAGTATATGGGTGATGTTATGGGAGATTTAAGTTCTAGGCGTGGAAGAATTTTGGGAATGGAAGCTAGAAAAGGTGTACAGGTTATTACGGCAGAAGTTCCATTAGCCGAAATGTTTGGATATACAACGGATCTACGTTCTATGACTAAAGGTAGGGCTAGTTCTTCTATGCAATTTGAGGTTTATAGAGAAGTTCCTAAAAATGTTCAAGAAGTAATTATTGTAGGGAAAAAATAAGTAAGTTTATAATGTAGTTTGTTGACAGGAAGGATATACAAAATGGCAAAAGGTGTATTTGAAAGAAAGAAACCGCATCTTAATGTTGGGACAATAGGGCATGTTGATCATGGAAAAACCACTTTGACGGCTGCTATTACAAAAGTTTTGGCAGAAAAGGGGCAAGCGATCTTTAAGGCATTTGATCAAATTGATAATGCTCCTGAAGAAAAAGCTCGTGGTATTACTATTGCTGTAACACACGTTGAATATGAAACAGATAAACATCACTATGCACACGTTGATTGTCCTGGCCATGCAGACTATATTAAAAATATGATAACCGGTGCAGCTCAAATGGATGGTGCGATATTGGTTGTTTCAGCTGCAGATGGTCCAATGCCTCAAACAAGAGAGCATATTCTTTTGGCGCGTCAGGTTGGTGTTCCTGAAATTGTTGTTTATCTGAATAAAGTTGATATGGTTGATGATCCAGGATTAATTGATCTTGTAGAAGAAGAGATCAGAGAACTTTTGACCAAGTATGGTTTTTCTGGAGACGATATTCCTATCATTAAAGGATCTGCATTGAAAGCTTTAGAAGGTGAAGATAGTGAGATAGGAAAACAATCTATCTTAAAATTGGTCGAAGCTATTGATTCTTATATTCCTGAACCAAAAAGAGATAAAGACAAACCTTTTTTATTGCCTATAGAAGATGTTTTTTCTATTTCAGGGCGTGGAACTGTTGTTACTGGTCGTATTGAACAAGGTGTAATTCGTGTTGGAGGGGAAGCTGAAATTGTAGGTTTTAGGGATACAGTTAAAACTACAGTTACCGGTGTTGAGATGTTTAACAAAGAATTAAAAGAAGGTATCGCTGGTGATAATGTTGGTTTATTGTTAAGAGGGATAAAGAAGGAAGATGTTGAACGTGGTCAGGTTATAGCTGCTGTTGGTTCAATTACTCCTCACAGAAAATTTAAAGCCCAAATTGTTACATTGAAAAAAGAAGAAGGAGGAAGGCATACTCCTTTCTTTAATGGGTATAGGCCTCAATTCTATTTTAGAACAACAGATGTTACTGGAACCATTTCACTTCAGGAAGGAAGAGAAATGGTTATGCCGGGTGATGATGTTGCTGTTATCGTAGAGTTAGTTAGTAAGGTAGCGATGGATAAAGAGCTCAAATTCGCAGTACGTGAAGGTGGAAGAACCGTTGGTGCTGGTGTTGTTGGTGAGATTATTGAGTGATTGTTTTGTAGGTTAAATCGAATGAAAAAGCAAAAAATACGTTTACTTTTTAAATCTTATGATCATCGATTGTTAGATAGTGCTGTGAAACAAATAGCTTTGACGGTAAAAAGAACAGGGGCTGATGTTTTGGGACCTGTTCCTATGCCAAACAGGAGGAAATGTTTTACGGTTTTGCGATCTCCCCATGTTGATAAAAAGTCGCGAGAACAATTTGAATTAACTACTCATAAGCGAATTTTAGATATTGTTTCTCCTACAGAGCAGACCATGGATGCGTTAATGAAATTAAATATCTCAGCAGGAGTTGATGTTGAAATTAAATAGCAAGAGGGTTAGGTATGCTAGGTAGAGTTTTAGGTAAAAAAATAGGAATGACTCAATTTTTTGATAAGGAAGGACAAGTTATTCCTGTTACGGTAATCGATATTGCAAATTGGTTTGTAACTCAGATAAAGACGGTGGCTAAAGATGGTTATGTTGCATTGCAGTTAGGATTGTTGAAAAAAAAACATAGGAAAGCATCTTTTGAGAATAGTTGGTTGAAGAACAAGAAAGAATATTTTTCCTATTTGCGTGAGATTTTAGTAGAAGAAGCAATGTTACAGAAAGTTAAAGTTGGCGATGAAGTTAAATTGGAAAATGCTGGTTTGGAACCACAAAATCGCGTTAATGTTACCGGTAGAAGTAGAGGGTTAGGTTTCCAAGGTGTTGTTAAACGTTGGGGTTTTAAAGGTGGATGTGCAAGCCATGGCTCAAATTTCCACCGTATTCCTGGTTCTATTGGGAATATATGCGCTGTAGGAAAAGTTGCTAAGGGTAAAAAATTACCAGGACATTATGGAAACAGACAGATTACTATTAAGGGTCTTAAAGTTGTTGATTTAGATACGAAAAGTGGTTGCTTGTTTGTCAAGGGGGCCATTCCTGGAAAGAAAAATTCGCTAGTGATTATTAGCAGGCAAGGATAAGTGTTATGGGTAAAGAGATTCTTGTTTATGATATTGAAGGAAAAGAACAAGATAAGATAGAATTTGATGTTCAGATTCCACGTAAAGATATTAGTTCTAAAGCATACTCTTGTGTTATAAAAGCGTTGCGTCAAAATTGGCGTCAAGGAACAGTTAAATGTAAAAATCGCAGTGAGGTTTCTTTTTCTAAAAGAAAACCTTGGAGACAAAAAGGTACAGGGCGAGCCAGGGCAGGAACGGCAGCTTCTCCGTTATGGAGAAAAGGAGGTGTAATTTTTGGACCTCAACCTCGCATAAGAAAATTATTTGTAAATCGTAAACAGGTTGCATTGGTTTTAAATAATATATTTTATGAGTTTTATGATCATAAAGATGATAAAAATATTTTCTGTATAGATTGTGATTTTGCGAAAGTCAAACCGAGTACAAAAAAAGTATTTAAGATTCTTAAGCAGTTAGGCATTTCAGATAAAAAAAATATTTTATTTTTACCGTTTGATGATGAGGCAAATTTTTTGGCGTTTCGAAATATTCCAAAAGTAAAAATATTTTCTTTTGATCAACCGAATGCCTTTGATTTAAGCAATGGAGATTGTTGGTTTTTTTTAAAAAGAGATGCGGATTTATTTAAAAAGATGGTTTTATTATGGAGTTAAACGTTTACGATATCATAAAAAGAATAATTATTACTGAAAAGAGTACCGGTTTATTTAAAAAATTAGGCAAATTGACCCTCGAAGTAAATAAGGATGTAAATAAGATAATGGTTCGTCGGGCGGTTGAAAAAATTTGGGATGTTAAGGTTAAAAATGTTCATATGATAACTTGTCCAGGTAAAAGTAAATCTTTTGGAAGAAGATCATTTAAGTCTTCAGATAGAAAAAAAGCGATAGTGACTTTGAAGGAAGGCTATAAGATAGAATTACCAGGACATTTTGAAACGATGGGTGTTCCTGAAACTGCAACTGAAAAGGCGCAGTCTGTAGAAGGAAAGTGATATGGCTATAGTTAATAGAAAACCTCGAAACTCTTCTCTACGTAAACAGACGTTTTTGTCATCTAAGGACTTGACGAAAAAGAAACCTGAAAAAAAATTGACAGTTTCTTTGAATAAAAAAGGTGGTCGTAACGCCTACGGACGAATTACGGTTCGGCATCGTGGCGGAGGGGCAAAAAGAAGATATCGGTGTATAGATTTCAAAAGATTTCAAAAAGATGTTTGGGGAGTTGTCAAAGCTTTTGAATATGATCCAAATAGAAATGTTTCTATTGCTCTTATTTATTATAAAAATGGAGTTAAAAGTTATATTCTAAGGCCTGATGGGTTAAAGACAGGAGAAAAAATTATTTCGAGTACTAAAGCTGAAGCAAAAGTAGGTAATTGCTTACCTTTAAGAAATATTCCTGTTGGTTTTTTTGTTCATAATATTGAATTATCTCCTGGGCAGGGGGGAAAATTTGCAAGAAGTGCAGGTTGTGCAATTCAGTTGTTGGGGAAAGAAGAAAAGCTTGCGATTCTTAAAATGCCGTCGGGAGAGACTCGTACAGTTTGTTTAGATAATTGGGCCACAGTTGGTTCTTTGGCTAATGCAGATTATAGAAATATAAGTTTTGGGAAAGCTGGAAGAAAGAGAAATATGGGAATTCGTCCTACTGTTCGTGGTATGGCTATGAATCCCGTTGACCATCCACATGGGGGTGGTGAGGGACGTTCAAAATCTGGTTCACATCCGGTTACTCCATGGGGTAAATGCACAAAAGGTGCAAGAACTAGGAAAAGAAAGAGTGCAGCTATTCTCAAAAGACGAAAATAAGTTTAGTATGAAAAATTGTTTAAAATATTTTAATGATAATAATGATAATAAGGATATTGGATGGCTAGATCAATAAAAAAGGGTCCTTATGTTGATCCGACTTTGTTAAAACAGGTTAAAAAAATAAAAGAATCTGGGCAAAAAACGGTGATAAAAACGTGGAAACGGAATAGTATGGTTACTCCTGAGTTGGTGGGGCTTACTATTGCTATTCATGATGGTCGCAAGTTTGTTTCTATTTTTGTTACTGAAAATATGGTAGGTCATGCATTGGGTGAGTTTGCTCCAACTAGGACGTTTAGAATGCATAGTGGTCAACGTAAGAAAGGTGCGGCGCCTCCGCCGGCTAAATAAATAAAGTTTTGTTTGTTTATGACAATTTTTGTAAAGTGTTTTTTATTTTATTAAAAGAAGGTTTTAAGAATGCGTGTAAGGGCTAAAAGTAAATATATTCGTATTTCTCCTTATAAATTACGACCTGTTGTAGATGTGATAAAAGGATATTCAGCTGATAAGGCTCTTGCATGGCTGAAGACTTGTGCTTTGAAAAAGGTAAAACCTATTGAGAAAACTCTTCTTTCTGCTTATGCTAATGGAAAGGAGCTAAATCCTGATGTTTCATCTATGGCCGAGTTTTTTATAAAAGAAATTAGAGTAGATCAGGGGCCTGTTATCAAGTATTATAAGCCAGGAGCAATGGGACGTGCCTGTATGCAAAGAAAAAGATTGAGTCATCTAGAAGTTGTTTTGGAAAGAAAGAGAGATTGAAAAATAAGTTTATTAACAGAATCAAATGTATTAAAAGAGGTGTTGTGTGGGTCAAAAAGTTCATCCTATAGGATTTAGATTAGGTGTTTTTGAAGATTGGAATGCTCATTGGTTTGCTAAAAAAAACTATGGATCTGAATTAATGGAAGATCTAAAGATAAGAGAGTATCTCAAGAAGAAGCTTAATTTTGTTGACGTTTCTAAAGTGGTTATAGAAAAAGCGGGAGAAAACATACGTATTATTATTTTTTCTTCCCGACCAGGCTTTATAATAGGAAAAAAAGGGGTAGCTATAGAGCAGTTAAAAAGTGGCCTTTTCAAAAAATTTAGAAAGAATATCGATATTTCTGTACAAGAAGTAAGAAATGTTGGATTAGATGCCGTTTTGGTTTCCAAAAATATAGCAGAACAGCTAGAAAAAAGGGTGAATTATAAACGTGTTATGAAAAAAGCGGCTTTTGGGGCGATGAAGGGAGGGGCTAAAGGTATAAAGATTTGTTGTGGAGGACGTTTAGCTGGAGCAGAAATAGCAAGAAAAGAATGGGTGCGAATGGGATCTGTTCCTTTACACACTTTACGATCGAATATAGATTTTCATGTTGCTGAGGCTAAAACAACTTATGGAATGATTGGTGTTAAGGTTTGGATTTGTAGGGGTGAATATTAATTAATTTGGAAGTAGAAAATAAAAAAGAAAGATAAACACAATGTTAATGCCTAAAAAGACCAAGTACAGGAAAATGCGACGCGGAACGATGAAGGGAAATTCGAAAGCTAGAAAAATAGTTTTGGGTGATTATGGTCTTGTTGCTGTTGAGCCAGGATGGTTGACGGCAAGGCAGATAGAGGCTGCAAGAGTTACGATGAGTAGAAGGACAAAAAAAGAAGGCAAACTTTTTTTAAGGGTATTTCCAGATAAGCCAGTTACAAAAAAACCTGCAGAAACGCGAATGGGTAAAGGAAAAGGTAATCCGGAATTTTGGGTTTGTGTTGTAAAAAGGAACAAGGTTTTGTTTGAAGTAAGCGAACTTGATGAACAAAAAGCAAAAAATGTTTTATTGTCAGCGTCTTACAAGCTTCCTATGAAAACAAGATTTATTAGTAAAAGGGAACAACAAGAGCAAAGTTGAAAAAATCGAAAAGACGAATTGGGTATGAAATATGAAAAAAGAGGATTTTAAAAAGCTGGACGCAAAAGCCATCAGAGAAGATATAACAAAGCTGAAAAAAGAACTTTTTGATCTGAGATTGAACTTAGTTGGTGGTGAAGTAAAAGATTATTCTCAGTTTAAAAAATTGCGGACAAATATTGCGCGAAGGCTTACGTTTTTAGGTGGAAAAGAAAAAGATAAAAAGGTAGATTAGTAATAAAAAGATAAAAATGTGTAAAGTGATGCTTAAGGTATTAAGGATGCAATTTGAGGTGTGATAAATGTTAGAAGATGGAAAAGAAAAGAGCATAAAAGATTCTAAAAGACGAGTTTTCGTTGGTCAAGTTATTTCCGACAAAATGGAAAAAACGATTGTTGTTAAAGTTGATAGAACTTTTAAGCATCCTCTTTTTGGTAAAACAATAACCAGAGCAAAAAAATATAAAACTCATGACGAGAAAAATGAAGCGAAGATTGGTGATTGGGTTAAAATTGTTGAAAGTAGACCTCTTTCCAAAACAAAACATATGATTTTAAATCGTATAGTAAGAAGAGTAGGTGGAGAATCATGATTCAAAAAGAGACGATGTTAGAGGTGGCGGATAATTCTGGTGCTAAAAAGTTGAAGGTTATACATGTTTGTGGAAGCACAGGAAAGCGTTTTGCATATATCAGTGATATAGTAAAAGTTACAGTTAAAAAAGCGATTCCCGGGGGTTCTGTTAAAAAAGGTGATGTACTCAATGCTGTAATTGTGCGAACAAAAAAAGAAACTCGTCGTTTAGATGGTAGCTATATACGATTTGATGATAATGCAGCAGTGTTGTTGGACAAAGACAAACAACCAATTGGAACACGTATGTTTGGTCCTGTTGCAAGAGAATTAAGAGCAGAGGGGTATTTAAAAATTATATCTTTAGCCCCAGAAGTTTTATAGAGCGTAAGGAATAATATGTTAAGTCGAGTAAAGAAGAATGATTCAGTTTTTGTTGTATCTGGTAAAGATAGAGGAAAGCAAGGAATTGTTATAAAAGTTGATCCTAAAAAAGATAGAGTTTTGGTAAAGGATGTTGCGATTGTAACTCGACACGTAAAAGCAAGAAGGTCTGGAGAAAAAAGTAGAATTACAAAAGAAGAAAGTTATATCCCGCTTTGTAAGATTATGCCTATCTGCCCTGCTTGCAAGAAAGCTTGTAGGATACAAGTAAAACTTTTAGAGGACGGTCAGAAAGCAAGAACTTGTCATAAATGCAAGGAGGCTTTTTAGCTTAATTTAGGATTATTTTATTATGGAATCACGATTAAAAAATTTGTATAAAGATAAAATTCATGTAGAACTGAAAAAAGAACTAGGATTAAAAAACATTATGCAGGTACCTAAAATATCAAAGATAGTTTTAAATACTAGCGTAAAAGAGGCTGTAGCAGATAGCAAAGTTCTAAATTCGGTAAAGGAAGTTGTAGAAAAAATAGCAGGACAGGCAGCGGTAAAAACCTGTGCTAGAAAATCAATCGCTGGTTTTAAATTGAGAGAAGGTATGCAGATTGGGGTAATGGTCACCTTGCGTAAAAATAAAATGTATGATTTTTTAGATAAACTAATTAATGTTGGTTTACCTTGTGTAAGAGACTTTCAGGGATTATCCCCTAAGTTGGATGGTAATGGTAATTTTAATTTGGGAATAAAAGATTGGATGATTTTTCCGGAAGTGGACTATGACAAAGTAGACAAGATCAGAGGTTTAAATATTACTATTCAAACAACCGCGAAATCTGATGATTGGGGTGTTGCTCTTTTGAAGAAATTTAATATGCCTTTTAAAGAAAAATAGCAATTCATAAAGGAAATTATGGCTAAAAAAGCATTAATAGAAAAAGCTAATAGAACTCCAAAATTTTCTACAAGGAAAAGAAATCGATGTAAGATTTGTGGGAGGCCTCGGGGTTTTTTAAGGGATTTTTCGTTGTGTAGAATTTGTTTTAGAAAGTTGGCTCTGCAGGGATTTCTTCCAGGAGTTAAAAAAACGAGCTGGTAAATTTTGCTTTCAAGAGGATAAAAGATATGTCAGTTGATGTTATAGGTGATTTTTTAACAGTGATTCGCAATGCGTTGATGATTCGAAAGCGCAGTGTAACGGTTCCTGGTTCTAAATTGAAAATTGGAATAGCTCAAGTACTCAAAGACGAGGGGTTTATAAGGGATTTTGAAAAATTTGAAGATGAAAATGGAAAAGTTTTTTTAAAAATTGTTTTAAAATATGTGAATGGTGAGTCTGTTATTAATGAAGTATCCCGTGTTAGCAGGCCTGGGCGTCGTTGTTATGAACGGGCAAAAGGAATAACTCCCGTTGTTGGGGGTTTGGGTGTTAGTATATTGAGTACAAGTTTTGGTATTATGACAGATAAAAAAGCTCGAAAAATGTTGGTTGGCGGAGAAGTTCTCTGTCATATTTGGTAAAGGGAACAGTCATGTCAAAGATAGGAAGAAAACCAATCGAATTATCATCCGTTAAAGTAGAAGTAAAAGATAACACGCTTGTTTTAAGTGGGCCTAAAGCAAAGTTTACTCATGAATTGCCGAATTTCATAAAAGCATCTGTCGATGACGGGTTTTTAACCATATCTTTAGAGAAAGATACACGTGGTAATGGAATATTGTGGGGTTTACACAGAGCTTTGTTGGCGAATAAAGTTAAAGGAGCACAAGTAGGTTTTGAAAAGAAGGTAAAAATTGTTGGCCTAGGTTATAAAGCACAATTGGTAGGTAAAAAGCTCAACTTCTCTTTAGGATATAGTCATAAAATTGATTATGATTTACCGGAAGGTGTAGAAGTGCAAGTTAATAAGACTGGTCAAGAATTGGTTTTTAAATCTTCGGATAAATTTTTGCTAGGAAATGTTTGTAGTGCCATAAGGGCTTTAAGGCCGCCAGAACCGTATAAGGGTACAGGTATCATTTTGGAAAATGAAGTGATTATTCGTAAGGCTGGAAAAGCAAAAGTTACAGCTTAATATTTTAAAATTAAAAATTAAGTAAGATAGTTGAACAGAGAGGGATCAACGTGAGCTTTCAGAAAAAAATTGATAAGAAAGTTAAATTAAGAGCTAAAAGAAGAACCTTTAGAAATAGAAATCGTCAAGTTAGCAGAGGAATAAAGCCGCGGATTTCTGTTTTTAGAAGTTTGAATCAGATATATGCTCAAATAATTGACGATAATACTCAAAATACTTCTATCAGTTTTTCTTCGCTTAATTTAAAAGATAAAGCGGGAGATAAGAAAATTATTGCCCAAAAGGTTGGATTTGAGCTTGGAAAAAAAGCATTCGAAAAAGGAATAAGGGAAGTATTTTTTGATCGTCGAAAATACTTATATCACGGAAGGGTCAAGGCATTGGCGCAAGGATTACGTGAGAGTGGCTTGGTGTTTTAATTTGTAATTATGAATTAAATTTTTAGTTGGGAAAGATTTGTATGGCTGAAGTAAAAAATAAAAAAAGATTACCTTCAACAGAAGAATATATGGAAAGTGTTCTTAATGTGCGACGTGTTGCCAAGGTTATTAAAGGTGGTAGACGGTTTGCATTCTCAGCCCTTGTGGTTGTGGGGGATAAAAAAGGAAGAGTTGGTATTGCTTTAGGTAAGGGTAGAGAGGTTTCTTCAGCTATCTCCAAGGCGTTGAAGCGTGCAAGAAAAAATATGTTTTTGATTCCTATGTATAGGACAACAATTCCTTTTACTGTTCAAGCTAAATATGGTGCAAGTTCTGTTTTGATACGTTCTGCTTCTAAGGGTACAGGTGTTATAGCTGGGGGAGCAGTGCGGGCTGTTATGGAGGCATTAGGTGTTAAGGATGTTCTTGCCAAATCATTAGGATCTGCTAATTCTCAAAATGTTGTAAAAGCGACTATTAAAGCGCTTAAAAAATTAAAAACTGCAAAGCAATTAGCTGAAAATAGAGGAAAAACTTTGGATCAGATTGTTAGTACAAAAACTTCCGAGGAAAGTGATGTTGAAGCTTGATAAATTGGAATTAGTTTCTAAGAAAAGAAAGCGTGTGGGAAGAGGTGGAGACCGTGGCGGAACAAGTGGTAGAGGTCACAAAGGACAAAAATCAAGATCTGGTTCTGGATATGAATTAAAGGCATGGTTTGAAGGTGGTCAAATGCCTTTGACTCGTAGGCTTCCAAGAAGAGGTTTTACAAACCGTTTTAAAAAAGATGTCAAATTAATAAATTTAAATGATCTAGAAAAAAAATTTTCTGCTGGCGATCAAGTAACTAAAGAGATTTTGCGCGAAAAGGGCTTACTTAAAGGAAAAGGTAAATTTTTGATCAAAGTTTTAGGAAATGGTAAGTTGACTAAAAATCTTACTGTTCATGCTGATGCATTTAGTAAAACAGCTATGAAATCTATTCAAAATGCAGGGGGAAAGACTGAGTTGATTAAGGAAGTTTAAAATTATGGTAGTGCAAATTAAAAATTTAAAAAATATTTTTTTGATTCCTATTTTAAGACGGAAGCTTGCGTTTACTTTGGGGGTTTTAGCTGTTTATAGGTTTGGTGTGCATATCCCTGTTCCTGGTATCAATACTGCAGCTCTTAGCGGACTGTTAAACTCAAACATGGCTGGTGTATTTTCTTACCTTAATCTCTTTTCAGGTGGAGCATTAAGTAAATTTGCTATTTTTGCTTTGGGAATGATTCCTTACATTAATGCTTCTATTATGATGCAATTGCTTACTGTCATGGTGCCAACTTTGGAGCAATTATCAAAAGAAGGTGAGTATGGTCGAAAGATCATTGGACAGTACACACGGTATTTAACTTTAGGTTTGAGTGTTATTCAAGGATTCGGGTTATCTGTTTTTATGGAAAGTCAGGTGCATCTAGGAATTGTGCTTAATCCTGGTTGGGCATTTAGATTGACAACGGTTCTTATCCTTAGTGTTGGTGCTCTTTTTGTTATGTGGTTGGGTGAACAGATAAATGCTCATGGAATAGGTAATGGTAGTTCGATGATAATTTTTGCTGGTATAGTGGTTGGTTTACCGGGCGCTATCCTTAAAGTATTTAATCATTTAAAACTTGGGCAGATGGATCCGTTAATGGCGGGATTGTTGGTGGCTATAACAATTTCTGTTATTGGATGTATTATTTTCTTAGAAAAAGGTGAGCGTAGAGTTGTTGTACAGTACGCTAAAAGAGTTGTAGGGAATAAAGTTTATGGTGGGCAAAGTTCTTATATGCCTTTAAAAATAAATCCTTCAGGTGTTATTCCTGTCATTTTTGCTAGCTCTCTTATACAACTTCCTTTGATGCTTACAAATATGCTTGCGTCAAGATTTCCAGCATTAGGCTTTATTGCAGATTGGTATGGTGGACCGGTATTTTATGTTTTACAGGCTGGTTTGATAATATTTTTTGCATTTTTTTATACTGCTGTGATATTTAATCCTGTTGAATTGGCCGATAATATACGAAAATCAGGAGGTTTTATTCCTGGAATAAGGCCGGGTAAAAGAACTGCAGAATTTTTTGATTATCTTTTGACAAGAATAGGCCTTCCTGGAGCTGTTTATTTAGCTTCTCTAGCTATTGTTCCTTCTATTTTACAATACCTTTTTAGCTTCCCTGTTATATTTAGTGGAATTAGTTTATTGATTGTAATTGGTGTGGCAATGGATACCTCCGCTCAGATAGAGGCTCAATTAATAGAGCGAAGATATGAAGGCTTTTTATCTAAGGGAAGACTAAAGGGAAGGTGGGGGCGTTAAAGATGCAGGAAAAACATGCCACAAAGACTATATTTTCATTTTTTGGTCCTCCCGGTTCCGGTAAAGGTACCTTGGCAGAAATGTGTGTCCGGCAGCTTGGTTTTAAGATGCTTTCAACTGGGAATTTATGCAGAAAACACGTCTCATTGGGAACAGAGTTTGGAAAATTGATTGATAAATATTTACAAGAAGGAAGTCTGATTCCTGATGAGCTTATAACTGATATGGTTGGGGATTGGTTGGAGTCAAAAATTGCTTTACAGGCATCTATAATTCTTGATGGTTACCCTAGAACAAAAGGACAAGCGGAATATTTTTTAAAGTTTTTCAAGAATTTGGGCACTGATTATGATTTTAGGGTAATTCACTTTATAATACCTCAAGAAGAGATCATAAAAAGATTGACCAACCGTTTTGTTTGTGAAAACAAGGATTGTCAGGTGGTTTATCCTCCTTTTGCTCATGCAGTCGAAAAAGGTATATGTGATTATTGTGGGGGAAAGTTGACGAAAAGACTGGATGATAGACTTGAGATAGTTAAAGAGAGATTGAGGAAATATTCACGTTATAGCAAAGAATTGTTGGACTTTTATGAATCTACAGGAATCTTGGTTCAAGAGTTAATTGTTGAAAATAAGTTGATAGGACAGGTTTTTGACGATTTTAAATCTATTTTAACGGAATCCGCTGGCGAAGGTTTATTTGAGTAAATTTGGATGATAGTGATAAAAAATAAGAAGACAATTGAAAAAATGTGTGTGGCTGGACAACTTTTGGCGCAAGTTATGCAAGAAGTCAAAGAGAATATTGTAGTTGGGGCTACCTCGTTGCAAATAGATCAGTTTATTGAAAAACGCATGCGAAATTTGGGTTTAAAACCGGAATGCAAGGGATATGTCGGTTATAAATATGCGACAAGCATTTCGCTTAATGATGTGATTGTGCATGGTGTGCCGTCAGATAAAGTTGTTTTAAAACCTGGGGATTTTGTTAAGATTGATGTTGTTGGTTCCTACAAAAATTATTGTGTAGATATGGCAAGATATTTTTTTGTAGAACCAGTAAGCGATCAGGTAAAAAAAATTGCAGCAACTGCCCAAAGGGCTTTAGATAATGCAATAAATAAGGCAGTTGTAGGAAATAGGCTTTCTGATTTGTCGGCTTGTATTCAACAAGAAGTAGAAGGTCAGTCATATAATGTTGTACGGCGTTTTGCGGGACATGGAATTGGTAAAAATATACATGAAGAACCTGATATTCCAAATTATGGTAAACCCGGTCAAGGGCCAGTTTTGCAGGAGGGAATGACTTTAGCGATTGAGCCGATGATTACACAAGGTGATTTTGCTGTTAAAATAATGGATGATGGTTGGACGGCAAAAACTGTGGATGGAGGTTTGGCCGCTCATGTTGAAGATACTGTTTTAATAACAAACAATGGGCCACAGGTTTTTACTCGAATTGAAGGATAGGTAAACTTTATATGAAAAAGAAAAAAGACGTCATTGTTGTTGACGGTATAGTTGTAAAAGCCTTGCCTAATGCGATGTTTCATGTAGAGATTGAGGGAGGGCATAAAGTATTAGCACATGTTTCTGGTAAGATGCGTATGCATTACATAAAGCTTTTACCAGGAGATAAGGTAGCAGTGGAACTTTCTCCTTATGATTTGACAAAAGGAAGAATTATTTCTCGCTATAAAGTTTAAAAATTTTTATATAAAAACTGATTTGATAAATTTGTTTTTTGAACGAAAGATTAATCATGAAAGTACGAACATCGGTAAAAAAAATTTGTGCATATTGTAAAATTGTAAAAAGAAAGAGAGTGGTCAGAGTTATTTGTAAGAGAAATCCAAGACACAAACAGCGTCAAGGTTAAGATACAGAGAGGTTTTTGTATGGCTCGTATTGAGGGTGTTCATTTACCAGGTAATAAGCGAGTAGAAGTAGGACTTACTTATATTTATGGTATTGGTTTGACTCGATCCCATAAAATTTTGTTGGATACTAAAATTGATTCAAATATTCGTGTAAAAGATTTATCTCATGAGCAAGTTGCAGCAATTCAGAAGTATATAAGTGAATATTATGGTGTTGAAGGTGAATTGCGTAAAGAGATCACAATGAATATTAAGAGATTGCAGGAGATATTTTCTTATAGAGGATTAAGACATAAAAGATCTTTACCTGTTAGAGGACAGCGAACTAAGACAAATGCTAGAACGCGTAAGGGACCCCGGAGGCCTGGTGGAGCAGTGGCTCTAAAAAAGACTATCACAAAAAAATAAGGTAACAAAGTGATTAGAGGAAAAAATGGCGTATAAAAAGAAAGGCAAAAAGAAACAGTGGAAAAATATTGATTCTGTTATTGCACATATTAAGTCTACTTTTAATAATACAGTAGTTACAATTACTACTACAGATGGAGATGTCATTTTGAGTAGTAGTGCAGGGAAGCTTGGTTTTAAGGGAGCGCGCAAAGGAACCCCATTTGCTGCAACGCAGATTGCAAATAATCTTGCAAAAGATATGGTTGATAGGGGGGTTAAATTAGTTGAAGTTAATATGAAGGGTCCGGGATCTGGTCGCGATTCTGTTGTAAGAGCATTACAGTCTTCGGGTTTATGTATAACCGTTTTGCGTGATGTTACACCGCTTCCTCATAATGGATGTAGAGCTCCTAAGAAAAGGAGGGTATAAAAGTTGAAGGTTTGGTTTTTATTTATGATCTGAAGCCTTTTAACCTTCGTAATATTTGCGAAGTAGGTTGGCGAAGGATTATTGAATTGTTTTAAAAGTAATATAGTTTATTTAGTAGCAGGTTAATCAATATGATAAATAGTGGTTCTGCAGTATGTAGAAAATGCCGAAGGGTTGGTGAAAAACTTTTTTTAAAGGGGGCAAGGTGTCGTACGGCCAAATGTCCAATAGAAAAAAAGACATCTTCTCCCGGTCAACATGGTAAAAAGGTTGGATTAAAAAAACTTTCTGAATATGGAAAGCAGCTTTCTGAAAAACAAAAAGTAAAGATTATGTATGGAGTTTTAGAAAGACAATTTCGTTGTTTTTTTACAAGAGCATCTAAGCTTAAAGGTGCGACTGGTGAAAATTTGCTATCTTTGTTGGAATGTCGTTTAGATAATGTTTTGTTTCGTTTAAAAATGGCTTTTTCTAGAGTTCAGGCTCGTCAATTGATTACACATGGTCATATTAATATTAACGGAAAACGTGTAAAATCTCCTTCGTATCTCGTCAAAGAAGGAGATGTAATTACTTTGTCTGAATCAACTTTGAAGAATAAAACTTTTGTTGAATCTGTTATTGATAAAAGAATGGGTATAGGTGTAAAGGTCCCTGAATGGTTAGAATTAGAAAAGAAAGAGCGAAAGGGCGTTATTTTGCGCTTGCCTATTCGTTCTGATATTACAGTTTCGGTTGAGGAACATTTAATTGTTGAGTTATATTCTAAATAAAATTTGAAATAATTTTGTTGGAGGGCTGATGCAGGAGATAAAATATAAACCGTTGATACTTCCAAAAGTAGAGTGGGAAAAGAAGAAATTAACTGAAATGATGGGTGAACTTGTCGCACAACCTTTAGAGTCTGGATTTGGTGTAACGTTGGGAAATGCGCTACGTCGAGTTGTTTTATCTTCTATTGAAGGGGCGGCTGTAACTTCAATAATCATAAAAGGCGTTAATAACGAGTTTTCAACGCTTAAAGGTGTTATAGAAGATATGTTACATATTTTACTTAACATTAAAGGTATAGTTATAAAAAATAAGATTGGCGAAAAAGGTAAGATGCGTCTTTCTGTTAAAGGAGAGACTGTTGCTAGAGTTTCTGATATTCAAGCGGATGAACACTTAGAGTTGATTAATAAAGATCACATTATTGCTCATTTGGCTCCTGATGGAGAATTAGAGATTGAATTTTTCGTGGAAGTTGGAAGAGGATATTCGCCTGCACAATGGCCACAAGGTCAAGCTTTGCAGCCTGATAATAGAATTTATATTGATGCAATGTTTTCGCCGATAAAACGAGTTGAGTTTCATGTAGAAAAGATTCGTGTAGGACAATCTATAGATTATGATAAGTTAACGTTTATTGTTTATACCAATGGTGCAGTTAAACTAGTTGATGTTATTCATTATGGTACTTCGGTTTTACGAACTCAATTGGAACACTTTTTGTATACAGAAGAAATTCCTTTCAATGAAATTTCAAAAGAAAAGGAAGAAGAGAAGGAAAAGGCGGGATTGTTTGATATGCAAGGTCCAACTAAAGGGCTTCCGGTAGAGTTGTTTTTAAAACCTATTGATGAATTGGAATTTTCTGTTAGATCTCATAATTGCTTAGTAAGTGCTGGTATCAAGCGTGTTATAGATTTAGTAAATCTTACCGATGAAGATCTTTTAAAGATTAAGAATTTTGGTAGAAAATCTTTGCGTGAGGTAAAAGAGATTCTTGGAGCTTTTGGGCTTCATCTTGGAATGAATGTTAAAGAATTAGACCTGAAAAAGGTAATCAAAAAACAAGAGGATAGTCTGAAATCATGAATCATCAAAGTGGCAGAAAAAAATTAAATAGAAAACCTGCACATAAAAAGGCAATGGTAAGAAACCAAATAATTCATTTTATAAAATATGGTTTTTTACAGACAACAAAACCTCGAATAAAAGAGGTTCAAAAGATGACTGAAAAAATAGTAACCATTGCTAGAAATGGTTACTATTTTAATACTATTCGTCGCATACAAAAAATATTGCCTTATGATCAGAATATGGTAAAGAAATTGATCAAGGAGGTTGCTCCCAAATATGTAGATCGACCAGGAGGATACACCAGAGTTATTCCTTTAGGGAAACGTGCGAGTGATACATCAATAATAGCGCGTCTTGAATGGATTTAATATAGATTTAAGCTTTTTAAATTAAACTTTTTTTATACAGTACCATTATTTTAAAATTTGGGTAATAACAAGACTAAAGTCTGGTCAAAATTTATTTTTTTATAAAGATAAAAATAGCCGTTAGTGGAGTTATTTTAAAAAAAAATAAAAATTTATTGATTTTAGTGTTCTTTTAGTTTTATAGAAAATACATCTTGTTTTTGTTACCGTGCACTGATTTTATTTAATTAATTTAGGAGTAGGAGTGTAATGGTGCACACAATTTCTAATCATTTTACAAAAAAAGTTGCTATTATTGGGATGGGTTTTGTTGGCAGTACGGCTGCTTACACTATAATGTTGGATGGTGTGGCTTCTCACGTTGCACTTATTGATAAAGATAAAAATAGAGCAGAAGGCCATGCCTTAGATTTAATGCATGGAATGCAATTTACAAGGTCGGTTCAAGTTGATGCTGGAGATTCTTTTGAGCTTGTCAAAGACGCAAGAGTTGTTATTCTTACGGCAGGAATTTCTCAAAAAACAGGTCAAACACGTTCGAAATTATTAGATTCTAATGTTTCTATTTTTAAACAAATTGTTCCCCAAATTATAAAATATAATAAAGATTGTATTTTGTTGGTTGTTACAAATCCGTTAGATATAATGACATATCTAGCATTTAAACTTTCAGGAATGCCTTCTTGTCGAGTTTTTGGAACTGGCACTGTTTTGGATACTTCTAGGTTGAGATATTTAGTTGGTTCTGCATTACAAGTTAGTCCAAAAGATATTACCGCTTATATTCTTGGTGAACATGGTGATTCTCAATTTGTTTGGTGGAGTCATGCTAATATTGCTGGTGTACCAATGAGTAAGATTCCTTCATGTTCTAAAGATTTTCTTGAAGAGATTCATCAGCAAGTAAAAAATGCTGTTTATGAAGTTATTAATAGAAAAGGTTCTACTTATTACGCTATAGCATTAGTTATAGCCAAAATTGTAAAAGCAATTTTGTTGGACCAATCTCGCGTTTTTACCATTTCGACTGTTTTGCAAGATTATCATGGAGTAAGTGATCTTTGTTTAAGTATTCCAACCGTGATTAGAAGTAACGGAATTTGTCGAAAGCTTGAAGTAGAATTTGACAACGATGAAGAAAAAATGTTTAAAATTTGTGCAAAAAAAATTAAAGATGGAATAAAAGAGACAAAAATTTGATCTCTTTACAAAAGTTTTGGTTGGTATTAAAATCAAAAAATCAAGATGTTTTTTGATTAAGACGTTTTTGAGAAGTATAAGGTGTTGGAGAGTAGTAAGATAAAAGGGAGAAGGAATAGTATGAGAACAAGATTTCATTTTGTATTCTTAATTTTTTTATTTTTGATTTATGGTAGGTGGGGCATTGGTAATGCAAACGCTTATGGTATAAATTTTGGTAGTCGAAATTCGGCTTTAAAAGTTTCTAATAGTTCAAGGTTTCATGTTACTTCTCGAAAAATAACTTTTACGCAAGGATCTTTGGTTAAAGCTTCTACTGCTCAAGTTTCTGGAAATAGATTTAATTTTAATAGAGGCATTTTGGAAAATAATGGAGTTGAAAGTTACATGACTGCGGCTTTTGATCCTACAGATCCAGATACTATATGGCTATCAGGAAGTTCTTTTCTTGATGCTGAGCCAGGGGTTCTTCTTCAAAGATTATATGTTGAATCATCAGATAACAGACTCGAAGGTCAGCCACGTTTTAATAATCCAATTGTTCTTCAAGATGCTAATACAACTCTTACTATTTCTATTCAGAATAAGTTAAATAGAAATATTAATTTAAATAGTGGTTTATTAAGATTAGGAGATGACCTTCATCTTGGTGATGATGTAATGTTATCAGGTCCAGGAAGAGTTAAATTTGATAGTTGTCAACTTGCTCTTGGTTCTTATTATACATCACCATGGACTAGTCAAATTATTTGGGAGAATTCAAAAGATATCATATTGAATGGAAGAACAACTCTTAATGGAGAATGGATTTTTGTTGGTGAATGTAGATTAAATGGAAATGGAAACGTTCTAGATTTGACAAATGGTGGAACTATTCGAGTTTCTCCTGGTTCGAGATTGCATTTAACAGATGTTCATATAAAAGGACTTGGCGATAGTCATCTAAATGGTCAATGGTGTGGTAAGTTAGTTTTGGATGATAGAAGGGCAAGGATACATCTTTATAATGCAGATATAGAATTGATCAAAAATTATACAACTACAACTGGTAGCATTTATGTAGAAGGTCCAACAACATTTATATTAAAAGAAAATGATTGGACTTTTAGTAATAAATCTACTTTAACTGTTGATGGTGTTAGTTTGTGGTTAGATGGTTTGGATACTCCTCCTTCAGAAGATCCACGTCCAGGACAACTGCAAGCTCCACTTCCTTTATTTTTTTATAATATTTTTCATCCATCAGCAAATGACTTTTTAGCATATGATTTGAGACATAATTTAGATCTTATTAATAGCGGAACCGTAAGAGAAGTTATTGATAGATCTGAGGTGATTTTCTTCTTCGGATCTATAAGTTGCAAAACCTTGACAACGGCTCCTCTTGTAAGCGATGTAACCTTGAAATATAGTTGCCATATTCCTCCAAAAAAGAGAATTGAGATAGCTGGTAATATTACTATTGATGGCCAAGGCGCAACGATAATTTTTGCAAATCCATCACAATCACAATTTGTTGTTCGACCAGGTAATACGGTAACTCTTAAAAATATTGAGTTCGACAGAATTAATGCAAAAACATTTCATCTAAGATATCAATCTTTAAGATCAGGAAGTCCTCTTGTTTGGACATTGAATGATTCACAAATTAACATCGGTGAAAATGTTGTCTTTGGTTTGAGTGAAGATGTAACATTCTCGACTGGTCTTTTAAATATTATTAGAAAAACATCAGATGGAAGTCCAAATGTTTTCTATGTTCGTGGTGTTGATGGAAAAAATCGACTTGTCTTTAATCCTACAGCTGATTACACAAAAGCTATTGTTCGCGCTACTAATGATGGAACTTTAACTGGAAGAGAAAATCCTGGAGTAAATGCGGTTCTGTTAAAACTCAATGACAATACTACAGGCGTTCAATTTATAGATTTATGGGGTATCAAGCATATTAGTAAAACAATTGGTACTTATCTGGGCAATCCAGTTGTTGGAGCTATTGGGTTGGTTGGAGGATCTACTGCTAGTTTTAGTAGTGTTGGTCCGTTTGACATGACTTTCCTGATAGAAGATCTAGATAATGAATTCAGATTATTAAAAGACAACACTAAATTTACTGGTCAGCTTTTATTCGCCGATGATGGAGAAAATGAACTTCATGTAGATGTAGTGTTGACTGAGAAAATAAGTAAACCAGCGGATGATTCAACTAGAACAATTCCTCGTGTAAATTTTGGAACAGGTTTTGTCAGACTGACTTCACTTAATGGTAGAGCAATATTAATTTTTGATGATGCAAATATAAGAATAAATAATGAATCTACAGCTTTTGTTGCAGAAAATAATTCTTTCTTAGGATGCAGACATTTAGAAGTTTGGGGTGATTATATTTGGGATCTTTCTGATGCTGCTGATTTAACGGAAGGACCGTTTATTACAGAAAAGCAGAATCTTGAGGTTACTGATCCTAGTTTGGAGAAAGAACCAATAGTCTCAGAGATTTTATTATCACCTACAAATTTAAGAGCTGTTTCTGATGGCGTACGATTTGTTCCATATTACCAAACTGCTCTTCATTTGGTTTATCAACAAGAAAGAGAACGGTTTAATGAAAAACAAGGTTCAAAACCTTTAGTAAAACCTTCATCAAAACCTGCCCCAAAACCA
>SDBT01003514.1_pt1 | contig 27050 bp, 24 predicted proteins | sample 2277101 | NCBI WGS metagenome assembly SDBT01 (sample SAMN10404973, study PRJNA504765) | marine sediment metagenome | isolation source: marine sediment core GS10_PC15, 103 cmbsf | place: Arctic Ocean: Southern Knipovich Ridge | collected 2010 | reverse complement strand
TATTACTATTGATTGTTATCTCTCCCCATAGTTTCTTACTAATTCGTTTAACCCTTCTGTCGATGAATTAACCTTTTTTATCCCCTTGCCTCAAGCGCAACAATTTGAGCGAAATCTCGAAAAATAGAACCATCGAAATATATACAATTAAAATTCTTTTAATTCTTTTTTGAATTAAATTAAACCTTTGTCAATTAGCGTACGGAATTCTTCAAAGGATAATTTTCGCCCTTCCTCGAATTTCTTCTTTGCATCTTCAGTTTTTTCTTCAATTATCTCTCTACGATGTGCATCTTGCTCTGCACGATGTTTCTGTTTGTTTTTACTAATGCTTTGTCTAATTCTGTTAATTTCTCTTATATATCCAAGATAATCATTATGGATAGTGTTTGCTTGTCTTTTTGCTTCTAAAAATTGTGCGTGCAATTCGTCTGCTTGCTTTCTTAAGACATCTGCATTCTTGAATGCTTGGATCATCGTTTTATGATGAAATCTACTTTCACGTGCATGTGAACGAAGTTCATTATCCAATCTCCTTACATGCCCTTTTAAAACATTTATACGTTTAATAATTGTTCTAAGATCACGTGCAAGAACATCTGTTTCTCGGACATCTCTAAATTTATTTTCAAGTCGTTCGATTCTGTCAACGATTTCCCTTTCTTCTGATATGGAAAGATTTGATGTTGTCTGGATTTTCCATTCTAGATCTTGGATGTCCCTCCGTAATTTTTTGGCCGAAAAATCAGTTCTTCTTTTAGTTTGATTGATCTTCTCTTCTTCTCCACTCAATTGTTGATCCAATGTACTTGCTTGTTCCTCAAAACCTTCAACTTCTTTCAAAAGAACATTTTTTTTCTCTTTGATCTCAGAAATTGCCTTATTACATGTATCACGCTTTTCTCTTTCTTCTTTTGCAGTTTTGATAAGCTGTTTAACCTGTTCATTTAATGAATTACGATTATTTGCTATTGTTGTGACCTTTCGATTGAATTCTTCTCTCTGATGTTTGATATCGCGAGCAAGAGCTTCAATATTGGAGATCTTTAGGAGAAGAGATTCAATATCTTTATTTTGCAAGAGAGAACCTTCGTTTAATTTTCGCGTACTTTTGATTCGAATATTAATCGTAATCCTTCCAAGTTAGCTTAATTCTCTTAGCTCATTTAGGATTTAGATTTACTCTATTAATGAATAATTATCTATGTTTTTTGAAAGGAATTATCAGATTACCGTAAATATAACGTAGCCTTTGATGGTTCATATTTGAAAGTTGGTTCAAAAACTCCTTTCTTTCGATAATACTTAACCAACCGTCTTATTTTTGACTCCATGAGTTGAAGTCCACGTCTTGAGTGTTTATCTTTTTTATTACCACTTTCAAGGTGTTTTCGGAGATTTGAAGCTTTACGGACGAGATTTAAGAAATCTTCTGGCATTTTTGATGCTAAATCGTTCTCTTTCATTATATTCGTAACGGATTTTGCACAGACTTTTTTTACACTTGGAACTGCATATGCATCTCTAAGCATTAAGCCTATTTGGGCGGATCCTAATCCTTCTTGAGCTTTTTCAACTACAAGTTTTTCAATTTCATCTGTTGAGTAAGGTATCCATTCAGGAGTTTTTCTCCATATGGGGCGTGTAGATCCGCTTTTTCCTTTCCGTCTTGCATGCATTCTAGCCATTTACCATTTCACCGAGAGCTCTTATTCAAAAACACGCTTTAGTAAGTACTATAAGGTTTAACTTCTATTAGCAGTCAATTCAGGGAGAATTTGTTTGATTGATAAATCTTATTTGGAACCAATAGAATTTCAATTTATGTCTAATTCAACTGGATTTTCTATTGTTAGTTTTGCAACAAGTAATTTTCATAAATTCACCGAGGTAAAAGCCATTTTTGACCAACAAACCTCAATTAGCTTGGAACATTTAAAAATTTCTTTATTAGAAATTCAATCAGCTAGTTTGGAAGAGGTAGCTGCTTTTTCATTAGGGGAATGTACGAAAAGGACCAAGAAGACCAATTTTTTTGTAGAAGATACTGGACTCTTTATCGAGAGTCTCCATGGATTTCCAGGAGTATATTCGGCCTTCATCTTGGAGACAATTGGTTTAAATGGAATTTTAACTCTTCTGAAAAATAGTTCATCTCGAAACGCCGTATTTCAATCAGTAATTGCCTTAAAATTTGGAAATATTAAGAAATATTTCACTGGGCAAATCGAAGGGCAGATATCTAAACGAATTTCAAGCTTAGGCTGGGGGTACGATCCAATATTTATCCCAAATTCCGATGAAAAAAGGACATTTGGTGAAATGGGTGAAGAGAAAAATTTAATATCTCATAGATATTTTGCAACACTAAAATTAATTAAATTTTTGAATAAAAATATCAAAGGGTGAAAAGTAGATAAATGGAGAGAGGATTTTGCACTATAACAAACAGATAAACAGGATCTATTAGTAAGAAAATTATTAAGAGTGAATATTCTCACCTCCTTTCTTGAAGTTAGATTTCATTCACATTATTATAGGGCACGTAGCGAAGCCAGAGGTTTTACTTTTTGCGAGTAGGATCGGAAAGGTATCGCACCAGGCTCCAGAAGACAACCTGTGAACTCCACTAGGTTTACTGAAACTTATGATGAAGTTCTGGAAAAATGAGGAAACTTGGTGTCATCTTTGCTTGTAGCAGGATGTCCAAAAATCGTCGGTTCAAATCCGGCCGTGCCCACGTTTTTTTATCCTCATTAGTTGCTAGTAATACATTTTTTACAAGTTCTCATTTCATTATATTCACGAGATTGATACGATGAATATCTTCGATGATAAAGATCAATGGATTTTTTTGGGTATTCCTCGATTTCTGGGATTTTCTATTTTTAGCTCATTCTTTGAAGTTATCAAACATTATAAACCATCCCTGAAAAATGCCAAAAACAGAAGAAAGAAAGCTCTAACGATCAATATTAGCAAATAATTGAGAAAAAATAGCTAATAATGTTCTTAGAATTTATCTAACTGTCATAAAAAAACGAATTAGTGTTCTATAATAGGTAAGGAAGTGACATTTATTGGAATATTTACATGCTGCTTTGGTTTTACATTCAACTGGTAAAGACGTTTCAGAAAAAGGAATTGAAGCAATTATTAAAGCTGCTGGTGGAAAACCTGATGAATCAAAAATTAAAGCTTTAATTGCGACACTCTCATCAATAAACATTGACGAAGCGATTAAAGGCGCTACTTTGATGACTACTGCAATGCCACAAGCAACAGGTGCTGCTGAACCCTCAAAAGATGAGAAAAAGGCTGAACCTGAAGAGAAAGATGAAGAAGAAGCTGGAGATGACCTAGGCTTATCGTCTCTCTTTGGCTAATTTTTTTTCCTTTTTTATTGATTTTTTCTTAATCAAATTCTTTTCTTCTGTAACATTTTTTAATTGATTTAAAAAAAACTAAGATATTTCACGTTATAAATTAATAAAGGTATAAGGCAAAAATAAACTCATTCCTAAAAACGAAAGATATTATAGTTTATTTAAGTCAATATTATTAAAGTAATGAGTTTTTTTCATCAATATTCAATATCTTGAATAAAAATGAAGGGCCGATAGTGAAATAGAGCCTGCTGAACTGTCTCTACACGAAGTCCGGTCATTCACGCCACCTTCGCAAGGCGGAGATCATCAGAAGATGACCGCATCTCCCGGGTTCAAATCCCGGTCGGTCCACCAATTTGAATCTTTAAATGAAAGAAGAATTTCTGGAATTAAAATGTCAGTCTCGGAACCCACTACTAAAGAGCAATTGGTTTTTCAAACAAAGGCCGAGTTCAAAAAAGCGGGTTATTCTTTATGGAGAGAGACTCCAAAATCCAATATATTTGATTTTATTGCCAAAAAAACCGAAATTCTAAATAATCAGCTGAATGATAAGCAAATTATAACGAAAATTGTTGTTGATCTAGATTTATTTAAAAAAAATACCTCTATTGAATTACAATTAATTTCTAAGTTGATTTCTGGATTTCCTCTGTTAGTAGCTCATTCTACTGATGGTAAAAACATAGAAGAAGAAACTTTGTATAGAAGACACCAAATCTCTGCAGTATCTTTAAAGACATTGAAGAAGTTTTTCGAGTTTGAAGGTGGAAAATCCTCAGCACGTATTTCTAAATTTACTCACAGAGGAGGAGTGTATGTCAATCTCTCAAAAGAAAGATTCAAAGAGCGAAGAGAGTTAAGAAGCTTGGATATGACGCTTTTTGCAAAAAAAACGAAAATTTCGCGTCATTCACTCTATAAATATGAAAAAGGAGAGAGTTGTCCAAAAACTAAGAACTTTGAAATTCTCTGCAGGATTTTAGGTGATGATTTAGATATTCCACTCGATATCTTTGAAACTCAATTTAGATTGAGTGATCATACATTAAAAGATTATACAAAACCACGTTCTAATTTACAAAAAGAAGTAGGAATATATTTAGCTGAAAAGGATTTCAATGCTCTTTGGTTTAAATCTGAACCTTTTGATGGCTTATCCGAACCAAATTCAGAACTAAAAGATTCAAATAAAAGAAAAAAGGTTATTTACCCAATTATCACAGGTGTTACATCTCAGAATGAGAAAGATGATAATACTAGGTTTCTACTGATAAATAGTCTGTCAGAATTTCTTAGAAAAAAGGCGATCTGGTTTATAGAAGATGATATGAATGATATCGAATCTCCTGAAGAATCACCTTTTGTATCAATAGTCAATATTTCAGATCTTGAAGGAATGGCCTTAATTGATTTTTTAACAATCTTAAACAACCAAAAGAAGTCCATCTTTTTGAAAAAAAATAAATCGTTTTAGTATTATGATCCTCTCACAATTCGAAAGGAAATTAAGCTAGGGCCATTGCGCCCCATCCCGTATATTTACAAATAGTGTTACTTTCTCCAATGTTATTTACGAGAATATAGCTCATTTTGGATTATACAAAGAATGTTAATAAGTAGTTATCTAGAAAAGAGATATTCCTCATAATCTTGATGGTAGAATACATAACAGAGGTATTAGATATGTCAAAAAAACAACCTGATCAAAACTCGGAAAGTTCTTCTCGATTACCATGGATTCCAGGGATTAAGAAGCCATCTATTGATTTTCGTATTCCAGATTTCGAATTACCATATGAAGCTCCATATAAGTATCTCCTTGCTGCTCTTCTGTTTGTAGTTGTATTCGTATTAGCTGGTGGTATTTATAATATCGCAGAAAACCCGTTACCAATGGGACAAACATCATCAGCTCTTGTACCAGTATTCAGATCTTCAAGTGAGCAATTTTTACTTGAATCTCTTATTGCTGCTCTATTTTTCGCCATAGGATCAGGCGGATTTTACATGATTCGCTATTCTACACGCTTTGCATATGATATTCGTACTTCACTCACACTATTAATCCTTGGAATACTTCTTGCACTTATTGCATCTGGAGGAACATTTGTACTATACGACTTCAAAACTTGAAGTTAAAACCTGATTACTGTTATACTATTCAGCCGGGGTAGCCAAGTGGACGGGTTTTATGTCATGTTCATCACCCTACAGAACGGCGCTGGCCTTGAGTCAAAAATTCAGGAAATTTGTCAGAAAGCCAGTGTACAATGTACTCGAGGGTTCGAAATTATCGGAAATGAATTTTCCCATAAGGAAATTCCCTCCCCCGGCGTTCTTTCGACTTGAATTTGCATATCTGATATTGAATTGTTAAATTGAGTTAATTTTTTCTTGTTATTCAATGAATCCTTGAGTAAACGGTGGTTATTTTACTATATTCCTATTTAAAAGACGATAGCAATAATTAAAACCAACAATCTTTTTAACTTAAAATTATTCTCCCCAATTGAGAAGCCTAGCTTGAAGAATAGCTAGTTTAATAAGGTGAAGTTAATTTTGGTAACTGTAGCACGAATTCGACTGATGAGTGCAGATGTCGGACAACTAGATGGGATCTGCGATGAGATGAGGAGAATTGCGGATAAATCTGGAGTGAAAATGAGAGGTCCCATTCCCTTACCTACAAAAAAGCTAAAACTTCCAGTTCGAAAATCCCCAAGTGGGCAAGGTACTGCTACTTGGGAGGATTATGAGCTTAGGATACATAAACGATTAATAGACATCGATGCTGATGATAGAACTATGAGACAGATTATAAGATTGAATGTTTCTCGTTCTCTATTTGTTGAAATCGAATTAAGGACATAAGTATTGAAGGAAATTCAAAATGACAGTATCTGAAGAGATAAAAATATTTGGTTTGTGGAATTGCAAAGATATTGAGGTTAATGATATAAGTCTAGTTCGTTATATAAATTTGAGAAACAGGTTTGTACTTCATAGTGCTGGCCGTCATGAACATAAACGATTCCATAAGTCAAATGTTCATATTGTTGAACGCCTGGCAAACAAACTTATGAGTCCTGGAAAAAATACTGGTAAAAAAATCTTAACTCTTAACGCAGTAAAATCTGCATTGAAAATTATTGAATTAAAAACAAGTGGTAATCCTGTACAGGTTTTTGTTGATGCTATTGTTAATTGTGCACCCAGAGAAGAAACTACTCGAATTTCTTATGGTGGAATTGTATACCATACGGCTGTAGATAGCGCTCCTCAAAGAAGAGTTGACGTTGCTCTTCGTTTATTAGCAATGTCAGTTAGAAAAGCTTCTTTTAATAATGTACGTTCTTTTGACGAGATTCTAGCTGAACAATTAATTCAAGCATCAAATAATAATCCGAATTCAAACGCTATTAAACGAAAACAAGATATTGAGCGAGTTGCTTTAAGCGCTAGATGAGAAATTTCTTTAAGATTAGTTTCTCTTTTCAAATTTCTTTCAAATAGTCTTATTGCAAATGATATTCCTTGATACATGAAGGGAGAATAATTTTTATTCTTTCTTTATTTCAGTTATAATTCCAACAGCAATAGTCTGGCCAGAATGCCTTAGAATAACCCGACCTAATTCAGGAAAATCAGAATATTTTTCAACCACAATAGCAGAGTCTAATGACAATTCTGCTAAAATAAGTTCAGTATTAAAAGCAATAGTTATTCTACCTTCAAATTCTCTTGGTAATTTTTTATGCTTTGGATTTCTCACTGATATTTCTAATATTCGGGATATTTGAGCCGTAGAATAAGAGGCACCGCAATGAAAAATAACTGAAGAACCTGGTACAAAAGATCCTTCAAGGATAAGTAATTTTACTTGAATAATGGAAGCAAAACGATAATCCGATTGAACTGGGGTTAGAACTACTCCTTCTTCCAATAACCCTTTGTCTATATTTTTTAATAAAATCGATCCATGTTCACCAGGATTAATAGATTCGATTTTATTATCTTGAATCCAAAGTTCTTTTACTTCTGTAGATGTTCCTTGAGGGAGTATTGAAATTTTATCGCCAACATTTAGAGGCGCACCTAATACTTTTCCAAGGAGTAAAGTTCCAAATCCATGTCGTTCATCTAAATCATATGTGACAAATCTCATAGGTATATCTTTTTTCCGCTCTGTGCCCTTTAAAGAATCTAATGTTTGTAGTAATGTGGAGCCTGAATACCAATTCATATTCTGAGAAGATACTGATAAATTGTCTCCTAAATATCCACTAATTGGAATGAAAGGAATATCATCAATCTGATTTACCCAAGGTGATTTGATTTCGTGAAATAAGTTCTTTATTAGCTCTACAGCTTCTTCATACCGATTTTGACTGTAGTTTACTTGGTCCATCTTATTTATTGCCACAACAATTTGTTGAATTCCGAGTACTGAAGCCAAAACTGCATGTTCTCTTGTCTGACCACCAGGATCTTGGTAGCTTCCTATCTTCAAGCCAGAGGTTAGATCATTTGGAACTACACTTACGACCAAGACACATGCATCAGCTTGAGATGTTCCTCTAATCATATTTTTTACAAAATCACGATGTCCCGGTGCATCAATTAGCATGAAATTTCGTTTCTCAGTTGTGAATGGAAAAAAAGCTATATCTGCCGTGATACCTCGCTGTTGCTCTTCTGGTAAAGAATCTAATACATAAGCCCATTGCCATGATTCCATTTGATTTTGAGATGCATCTTCTCTAAGTTTTTCGACAGTGCGTGGATCTATCGCTCCTATTTGAGATAATAGGTGGCCTAATGTAGTTGATTTTCCATGATCTACATGACCTATCCATATGAGAGATATTGTTGGCTTTTTATTAGTCACGAAAATAAACCACCGATAAAAATCGACATTTATATTAAATAAAGCAAAAAAAATAAAAGAAGAAAGAAAAGAATTAGCTGTAAGTAACTTAGGTTTCTTCTTTTTCAACTAATTTTTTGTATTTTCCTAGTTCAACTTTCTGGACTACACCGACTGCAACAGTTTTTCCAGAGTCTCTCAATGCGAATCGTCCAAGAGCGGGAGATTCATGGAGTGGTTCAACTACCAATGGGTTCAATGGAGTCATCCAGACCATACCTCGTTCACCTTGTTTGAGTTGATCTTTTTCTTGAACTTTAGTAACTCTGCAAGCTACTTGGGCCGTTCCACAATGGACTACAGGAGAGTAGTTTTCATGAATACCCCAGGCTTCTCCTTTAGCTTTAACTTTTTTACCTAATCCACGAACAACTAAAACAAGTGATAAAAATCCGTCCACATTGGGTCTCAACGCTTTAGCGGGACTTTTCGGATCACTAAGAACTGCTCCTCTAAGTATATCATTTGCTCCAATATTCTTTGTTTTTATGCTGAAGCCAATATTATCTCCAGGTAAGGCTTGAGGAATGTCTTTATGAAATTCTTGAATGCTTTTTACCGTGATAGGAAGAGGTTCTATACTCATTTTAGTAGGAGATATAACCATTTCCGAATTCGGTTTCAGAATTCCACTAGAAACTCGGCCTGTAAGCACGGTTCCAACTCCACCAATATTAAGGGTTTGTTGAATTGGTAGACGAATTGGTTGTTTTGCTAAAGTTTCTTTTCGAACTTTAGGGGATTCCAACATATCAAGAGCTTCAATCAATGATGGACCATCATACCAAGAAAGACCTTCAAAACCTGCATTAATATCCTCTAACTCTTTTTCTAATGATGAAATAAAATCAGGATCAGCATTTCCAGTTTTTGCTGCTGTTATATGTCCTTCAAGGTTCTTCTTTGTGTTTTCCTTTGAGTGAAGGTTTACACCAACCAATCCACTCGTTGGAATGTATTTTATAGCTTCTAATCGCTGTTCTTTATTTTCAACCTGTAAAACTGTCATAAGTTGAGTAAAAATTGTATGAATTGCTTTTTTAATCTGATCATACCTTTTTTGGTCCCAATCCACAACATCCATTTTATTAATGGCGACAACGATATTTGTTACACCAAGGGATGTTAGGAGGAGCATATGTTCAGTTGTCATGCCAATTACGTTTGCATACTTTCCCGATGCTGTACCAGCAACTTTAGTTCCATCTTCAAATTCCCCTTTTCTTGCAGAAACAACTAGGATAGATGCATCTGCTTGTGATGCTCCTGTAATCATATTCTTTATAAAGTCACTGTGTCCAGGTGCGTCAATAAGGTTGTAAATATATTTTTTGGTCTTGAATTCTTGGAAAGATATATTGATTGTGAGACCCCGTTCTCTTTCATCCATCAGAGGATCCAAAATCCAGGCATACGACCAACTTCCCATACCTTGTGCTTTACTATCTTTGAAGTATTTTTCAGCAATTCGCCAAGGTTGTCGTTTCTTTTTAGGATCATGAATCTGTCCGAGTAAGAACAACATGTGGCCTAGACCAGTCGACTTTCCGTGATCAACATGTCCTGTGACCACTAAATTCATTCTTTCGAGATCTGCCATAATTATTCACCAGAATATTACTCGTTGTATTAATTTGGGATCAAGGAATGTATTCTTTTCTATATTTTTCTTTTTAATCCCAATAATTAGCGAGACGAGCTACAGTTTATCATGTTTTCGCGTAGCAATTGTTTTAGGAAAAATTCTAATTCGAGAAATATTCCTTTTGAGCTATTGTTGAATTTTAGCTGAAAGATCTGCAAATCTTATACAAGGAGAAAAAGATAGAAATTGTGGATTACTAGCTGGGGGTGGACTTTGGGGCATCTTTTTATCATCTTGTAGTATTTCGTATTGACTTTATTTGTATTTTAATTTACTTTCCTTTAGAAAACAGGTCTATAAACTGGTTTCTAAAGAAATTCTAGAGAAAAAAACTTTTATTGTGAAGCATCTTTCATTGGAAGATTTAAAGATAGATTATAATCTCCCCAAGATGATAGGTGGTTGAATACTACAAAAATGACTGATAAAGATTTTACTTTCAACCTAAATTCTGAAGAAGGTTATTGATTGTGTTTAGAAAGTGAAAATATGAGAAGAGTAAATGAATCTAGAAGAATTATTTTCTCTTTAATCCTTACCAGTTGTACACGATTCATAAAACATAGTTAGATAATCAGATGACTAGTTACATTCAAAATTTTGATTAAATTTAACATTATTCTTTTTCTAATAAGCGTTATAATTGCCCCTTATTTCTATCTATTAACACAAGTCTATATTTGCATTTTACAGATAAAAATCTAGATTGAATACATATCATACATGATGTAGATGCAATTTTTTCTGTCAAATCGCAATACTTAAGTTGAAAGAAATATCAGCTTTGATTGCCAAAGTTTATGGACACATCTTCCATTAATGGTTTTGCGAGTAATAAAAAGTGTTCTCGAAGTGTAAATTCTGCTATGCTCAAAATTTTGGCAATATACTTTTGAGTTAAGATACCTCTTCGAGATATCTTTTTATAACAATGTGGAAATATTATTTTCCTAGCTAGCATGATATCTGAAGCAACTATTACTGCTGCTGCAAGAATAAAAGGATTACGACCTCCTCGGTTCGATTGTGGAAAATTCAATAATAATTTTCGGGCACCAAGTTTTAGTCTTTGGAAATAATCGTTTTTTTCACCATTTATCCGCTTAACCAACTTCTTATGAATGTTATCATCTCTTTGCAGGCGACAAATTATGTTATCCAAGTATTCCTCCGATTTTACATAGCTTACACGTATTTTAGCATGCTGTCTTATTAAAGAAGCAGCTTTTATTATATCTTTTCCAAGAATAGAATATCCTTGGTTTTGCGTTGCATTTACTAATCGTATTAATTCAATATTTTCTTTTCTTGATCTTATAGCTAAATATAATGAACCTAATATCATATTTGATAGTTTCATTTGCTTTTTTAGATGGGATTGTACTTTTTGAAATAGAAATAACGCGTCTGCTTTTGTAATATCTGTTATTTGAAGTGTTGAACATATTGTATTTAGAAGATGATAACCTCGATATTCTCGTTGACGTCCATTAAAATGCAAATAAATATCATTAATAGATTTTAATCGTTTATATTGTCTTTTGGCAGGGATTTTTAAAAGAGTTCCTTGAGAATCTGATAAAAACTTCTTTTTATAGGATCCTACAAAAGTTCCTAATGTTTTCATGCTACTAGGTTTCTCACTTATTGATGCGTAATGACTACCAAAACTATTTTCTGCTTTAATTAATTGAATAGTTGGTTTTTCATAGATTTGATTTGCTACTAATCCGCAATTCATACAAACAACATCAGATTCGGTTTGAATCAGATTTCCACCACATTCCAGACATCCGTGTTTCAAAGTATTCACCGAATTAAAATGAGGGATTAATATATCTAAATGAAGTACAGTATGAGAGACTAGACTGAAAATGAGCCGATACTCTATTATTATGGGTATATCTCTGAGCGAGCTGTGGAATAAACTTTGATAAGATGGGAAAAACAGGTTAAGTCAAATATAAAAGTATAAATGCCTTGAGTTCATATGGACAAAAAAAAGCAAGCTCCTTCCTTGTACATCAAAGAGGAATCAATCTAATGAAAAAACGAAGTCATCAAACTCGACAACATTCAAAGAGGAAACAAACTAAACGATTAGTTTTTACTGGGGTTAGTTACATAATAGATTTTTATCCTCAGGGAAAATCACTAAGTCGTAAGCGTTCAAATGATTATAATCCACTAGCAGTTATTGTCACAGCTAATTACTTCGAATTTTATGATGTTATTCTGAGTTTTGGGTCAGAATTTTCTCCACAGGAACAACTAATTATTAAATCTGATGATAAAAGAATTATCAATTTGAGCAAAGTAAATCATAGCCAGCTTTCAGGTTCTGCCTTAGACATCCTCCCTTCTATAATTAAAGATATAGTTGTTGCATTTGAAACTCGGTATATTAAATTCCTTAATCAAGCTCACCCACTTACAACCCAGATGCATCAATTACGATTACTGCCTGGTGTCGGGCAAAAAAGAATGTGGGCTATATTAGAACCAAGAAAAAAAACACCCTTTACATCTTTCAATGATTTTTCTGAAAGAACAGGAATTTCAGATCCTATCTCGCTGTTCTCAGGCCGAATTCTATCCGAAATTAACACTTCACCTAAATATCGTCTATTTACAAAAAAAAAACTTGATTAAGATTGAATTTACTACAGCTTCTTGAAAATGGGGACATGGATAGGTATACCAAAGCATTAATTAGAAGATTTGCCATCAAAGTGAAAAAAGATCACGGACAAAACTTTGTTGTCAACAAAAATCTAGTAAATAAGCTTATTTCAGTAGCTGATTTAAAAAGTGCAGATATAGTGGTAGAGGTAGGAGGGGGTATTGGTACAGTTACTTTTGATCTTTTAAAGAATTGTAAAAAAGTTTTCCTATATGAGATAGACCCTATTTTATCCAGTATAATAGTAAAAGTATTTAATGAATATTTGGAAGATCTAGAGATAATTTCAGGGGATTTCCTTGTTAAAGATATTCCAAAGCATCAGAAGTTGGTATCAAATCTTCCATATAATATTTCATCTCCATTCTTAAAAAAAATTACAGAGATTGAATACCCTCCAGAAATTATATCTATAACTTTTCAAAAGGAATTTGCTGATCATTTATGCGCTAAACCAGGAGATTCAGGATACAGTCGAATTTCAGTTCATTCCTCATTCTTCTATAAATTTGATATAATTGAAACTTTTTCACCTGATTCTTTCTTTCCTCCACCAAAAGTTCAATCATGTCTTGTTCGAGGCATTAAACTCGAACCTCCCGATTCTGTTAAGGAAAAGGATTTTACTGAATTTTTAACAAATTTATTTTGTAGAAAACATAAGAAAGTACGAAACAATTTACGTGTGTACTCTAAAACCTTAGCTCGCGAACAACGAAAGGATTTTATGAGGGAGGTTGATGGACTTGAGTATAAGGCTGACCAGCCAATAAATTTAACTCCGAGGGAAATTCTTTATCTTTTTCAAGAATTTCGGTCACTCTTAGAGAATTTTTGATTTAGAGACTATAAGATTCTTCAGTTAGGGAACAAATGGATAAATAAGGGAAAATCCTGCAAGAAAAAATGGAACAGTAACAAAAATAAAAACTAAACAAGTTACTAATATGTTAAATTCTAAGTTTTTCCTACCTGGACGTAATATCCTATCACCTAATTGTATGATAATCATTGTCAAAGAAATTGCCCTAACTACCCATGCTGTCAAAATAAGAAGTGTCCAGAATACTTGATCTCCTGATTCGATTAATAGCTGCCAACCCCGAATATACTCATCCCATTGGCTTAAAAAGATGGATTCTTTAATTTCGTATAACATAGATTGCTCACATTCAAGATAATTGAGTGATGCCTTTTAATAACCTAAAAAAATACGTTAATTAAAATAGAAAAATTGAATATAATTTATTAGACAAATCTATTACCCGGGACTAAGTTTCAGTATTAAGAAAATAGAGCCTGAAATCAAAGACAAATGAAAACTACAGTCCGAATTCATGGTTTTTCTTGAGAGGATCATATGAATTTAGATTAATTCTATTTTAATACAAACTGGCCAAAAGTCCCCTTTCTTCAGATAGGGGATGAAAGGATAAACAAAATCTATTTCAAGAGCAGAGAAAAAGAGAGATAAAGAATAATAAAATATGAAGAAAGTTTTGATAATCTACGATACACAGTCAATGATAAAACGAAAATTTCCCCTTTTCTTGATGATATGGGGTTCAGTGAACTCGTAGGAAGCCACTTTCATTAATTGGTGGTAATTCACTGGAAACTGGATAGTATATATTTTTCTACACTTTGAAAAGTTTGATTTCAAGTGTCATTTAGGAATGAACCTTTTAATTAGCTAAATCTTTGTATAGGTCAAGGAGATTGATAGAAAATAGATTCAATAAAAATAATTAGTGATTAAATGCCGATAATAGTTAAATTAATGCTTCCTTTACTTTTTCTTCTGAAAAGAAACCAGAATCAGAAAAAAAGATTTAAAGGTAACATAATAGTGGCCAAATCGAACGAAATACATCACTAAACTCTTCCAGAGAAAAAATGATATATTTTCTCATGTATTTATCTCTGGAATTTACTTTAGATTTTAGAATATGAAGATACAAAATTAGCGGTTGGATATCCTTGGAACTAGAGATTATAGAAAAACGTGAAAATTATTTAAAATTTATCCTCTCTGGTGTTACTCCCACCTTCGCCAACACATTGCGAAGAATGATAATGACCGAAGTTCCTACAATGGCTATCGATGAAGTAATCATTATAGAAAACACAACACCTCTTTATGATGAAATTGTCGCTCATCGTTTAGGTTTACTCCCATTAAAAACTGATTTAGAAAGTTACATGAGGCCAGAATTATGTGATTGTGGAGGACAAGGATGTACATCTTGTGAAGTTTCCTTAACATTAGAAAAATCAGGGGAACAAGATGTAGAGGTAGTCCTTTCAAGCAATTTATTGTCACAAGATTCAAAAATCGTTCCAGTGCATCCAAATATTCCAATTCTTAAAATGTCTAAGGATCAAAAAATCTTTCTCGAAGCAATTGCTCGATTAGGAAGGGGTTTAGATCACGCAAAATGGCAACCTATCTCAACGGTATCATACAAATACTATCCTATAGTAGAGTTCAATTTGAACAATTGTACTTATTGTGGGGACTGTGTTGAAGCTTGTCCACGGGATATAATCAAAATTGAAGACGATAAAATTAAAGCAATAAATGTCATCAATTGTAGTCTGTGTAATCAATGTGTTGATGTATGCGAATTAGATGCTATCTCTGTTTCTACGACCAACAATGATTTTATATTCAATATTGAAAGTACTGGAGCCCTATCAGTTAAAAATATAATGATAGAAGCGCTTAGATTGTTGAAAGAGAAAGCTAAAGAATTTAAGGTTCATGTTGATGAATTTTAGAAGAGGGATTCAATTGAATAGAAAAGGAAGAACAGATCCAAAAAAAACCACTCTTATTAGAAGTTTAAAGGGAGTTTCAGCAGAAAAATCTGCCGGAATTTGGAACTTATTAGCGTCAGAATTATCAAAATCTAATAGGCGGCAAACTATTGTGAATTTGTCACATTTGAATAGAATTTCGTCTCCAGGAGAATACTTACTCATTCCTGGAAAAGTACTAGGTGCTGGTTCTTTAGATCATAAAATCAACATTGCTGCTGAAGCATTTTCTAACACTGCTCAAGTAAAGATAAAAAAAGCTGGGGGTCTGTGTCTGACGATTGAAGAATTAATAGAAAGGAATCCTAAAGGATCTCAAGTTAGGATAATAAAATAAGGAAAATTCGCGAGGAAATCTTAATGTTAGACAATAGGTTTATTGAGGCCAATATTGTATCAGCTGAAAATGCTATAATGGGTCGATTAGCCAGCATTGTGGCAAAACGCTTATTGAATGGGGAAAAAATTGTTATTGTTAATGCCGATAAAGGGATAATATCTGGAAATTCAAAATTCATAACATCAAAATATCGTCAACGATGGCGGATCAAAACCAAATCAAATCCATTAAAGGGTCCCTTCTATCCTCGAAAAACAGATCATATTCTTCGAAGAACTGTACGTGGTATGCTTCCATTCCGGAAGAGTAGAGGAAAAGAAGCTTATAACCGACTAATAGTTTTTAAAGGCATTCCTGATTATCTAAAAGACAAAGAAATTGAAATAATACAAGAATCACAAAAGCTAAATCCTAAGTCATCATATATTTCTCTTAAGGAATTAAATTCTAAAATTTGAAGGTATAAAAAATGAAGAGTATTTTGCGTAGTGGAAAAAGGCGTAAAGCTATTGCGCGAGCTATAGTTAAAGAAGGAAAAGGTAGAGTCTTTATTAACGGAAAACCAATCGAGATTGTTGAACCTGAAATTGTCAGAATGAAATTATTAGAACCTTTTTATTTCCTTAATAAAAAAATAAAAGAGAAAATTGATATCAAGGTTAAAGTAAAAGGTGGAGGATATATAGGACAAGCTGATGCTGCTAGAACGGCTATTGCGCGTGCCCTTTTAGCATGGACTAATTCAGAAGAACTACGTTTAAAATTTCTTGAATATGATCGTCATATGATTGTAGGAGATCCTCGTAGGCGCGAACCAAAGCATTTTGGTGGCCCTGGGGCTAGAGCAAAATATACTAAAAGTTATAGATAATCGATAAAATTTATTTAAGATTGAGAAAGAATCATTATTGTCTTTCCCCTTTTTAATAAAGGGCCCATGGCTTAGACTAATTGGTTTGAGAACCATTAGGAGAAGCTTGGTTAAAGCGCTCGGCGTTCTGAAGATATTTCGTCAGAATGGGCGATGCTGATAGCGTTACTTGGTTTCCAAGCCACGATAGAAACCGAGAAATCCCCGGTTCAAATCCGGGTGGGCCCATATTTATTTTTTCAAAAAACTTTACCTATTTTCTATCCTATTAAATTCTCCTCATTTTTCGCGAACAGATTATGCGTCTTCACAGGATATTTTCTTAATATAGTGTTATCTTATAACTGAAGCACGAAACTGGGTATCTAAGTATTTATAAAGAATATAAATCCTTTATTTAGGGTTCATAGCTGTTAAAATTTCTATGGCATTATATAGCTATTTCTAGGCCACTATTTAGCTAGTTTGCCACAGATACCAAAATGAAAACCTTGCTGGTAATGCCAGTAGTGGGATTTTAGGAATATATAAAGGAAGGAAGGGATACTAGTACGAAACATTAGATAAGGTCACAAAGCCTATATGGGTATTGGTATCCCGTGTAACCGTCCTCCCGGGGTCTCTGTTCAAGTTCGCTTGAATGGATAGGTACTAGTAATAAAAAGCTATCAAAAGCTAGGTTTGTTATTAGATGCCTATTGGTATAGGAACGGTATTGTTTTTTGTTAAAGAGATTTGATATATGGAGGTAAAAAAAAGTAGGTATTGTAATGGCTTACAAAAAAATCTAATTAGACAGAAGAGAAAGTGAAGATCGGTCATAATTTTTGTTTCTCGTCACAATTGAAAAATTTGAATCTTCCTTATCTAGATTATCTTGAGTCTCAAGATTGAGTTTGAAAAGAAGATGGATCAAATCTACGATGTTTTGGATTGGGATATCCTTCGAATCATACTGACACAAGTGCACAAAAATGCAGATTATTTGTTGATTTGATAGGTGTCGTCGTAATTCGGTGGTTAAATGTATTCGTTCTTCTTCGTGAGCTTGGTTCATAATATTCTTTAATAATGCTATTAAATTATCATTTTTCAACATCTTCTCGCAAAATTTTGCTCTTCGAGTACATTTCTTCACCTTATCCGCAATTGAAAGATCAGAATTTTTCTGTATATTACATAATTCAAGACAGATTTGATTTTTATTTTTTAAATCAGCTGTAAGTTGATGAAGTTTATTTTTAATAGGTTTTTTTATTATTTTCGTGTTTTCTATTGGAACCTTTAAATCTTTGATAATTGTTTTTTTAACAGAAGATGATTCAGAAAAATCAATTATTTTGTCATTTGGTGAGTCATTCTTTGTTAAAGTCTCCAGTTTCATCTTTTTATCATTTAATTTAACTTTTGAGATATTTTTTGAGAGAAAAGCGGATAAATGCTTATCAAAATTAGAAATTCCGTGTTCAAAAATTAGATCTTCTCTGTCTTCAATTTTAAACCTTATTTTGATTCTCTGAGACACTCTTTTTTTCCAAAAGTATACATGGTCGATTTTTAGCACTTTGCTTAAACCACTGAAGAAATTTTGCTGCTCAAAGTCAAAGAAAGAATAACATTGAGATCTAAGTGATTCTTCACCATTATGCTTTATTTTCGCATCTCTAAATTCTGGATAAAAGCAGAAAGTGATTTTACTTCGAGATCTAGAAAGATTCTCTGAAAATCCTTCAAAAGTAAGAATAGACAAATTAGTTTGTTTTCTAAGGAAACGGAAATTATTCAAATTTACAAATTTCTCATTCTCAAAGAGTTTTTGAGAATCTTCAGGTGAAAGTGATATTAGATTTGGTAAGACGACATCTAAGATAGGTTTGGACTTCATAATACGTAATCGCAATTCTTCAGAAGAATCTCCATACAAAAATACCCTCAAACATGATTTTTTAAAATCTAATTCTAAGGAAAATATTTTTAGATGTCGTAATTGTTTTAATTCCGTTTTCTGCACTCGATTTAATTCATGGGTTTCAAATATCGCTATCCAAACAAAAAGCTCTGGTACAAAGATTAATCCATCTTTTCCTCCTGATATTTTGTTTTGAAACCCCTCTTTGTTAAATAATAATAATATTTCATTAATTAAATAATATAGTAATATTACAATAGGAAAATAGCGAATTAGAAAAACAGGAGATTTCAAGATATTTAATATCGAATTTAGGGTTAAAAAGCTTTCTATGATAATAAAAAAGGAAAAATTGAGTAAAATGATGATAATTATTTTCAGCTTTTCATATACATAACTATTGTGCACAGTATTCATCTCAGAGTACCGATGTGCTCCGTTTTCTTATCATACGTGTAATACCAATCCCCCCTAAAGTCACAGAAGAAAAGATTACAGAAAAAATGAATTGAATGTCAAAAACATTAAGAATTGGATTTTTAGAGATATATTCACTTATTTCAATGTATGCTGACGTTTGTATATTTCCTGCCCAATCTATCGCAACTATCCTAGCAATTTGAGAAGAATTTACTTTATGTGTCAAATTGAAGGTGAAATGTCCTTTCGAGTCAAGTAAGAATGTACGGTTTTCTTTATCGATTTGGCAAATAACTTGCTTAACACCTGAAGCTCCCTCGGGTTCAAATAAAAAAGCATGGATTATCATGTAGTCTATATAAGATTCAACAAAATAGTTGATTACTGGAGGATAAGGGTCTATTATCTTAAAATGTTGTGTAATACTAACTATCTCCAATTTAGAAAAGAAATAAGCCTTTAAATAAACTGAAAAGGATTTATTCCATTGTTGTTTAGGTAGTGAAGCTGTAATAATGTACGAAGAGTTAGAAAGTTCTTTTATACTCGTATTATGACAAATTAATTGAGTTGAGTTCGATATGGTGTAAAAAACCGAATATTCGAATTCAATGGGAACATTGATCATCCAACTACCCGTAATACTATCATTATAAATATAAACACTTTCAAATGGATGAGAAATTAATAATTCAATATTCTCGAGATATCCTTCAATATAATATATAATAGGAATACTAGCAATAATATTCAGTTTAGTAAATTCTATGTGGTATCCAGATACAGTTATAGGATAAAAATCCATAATTTCACGATTTATTGAATCTAATAAGGAAAGATTGGAGAATGGTAGCCCTAAGAATTCAAAATCCAATTCTATTGAGTAATTGTTTATAGTAATATCAGAGTAAGTTTCTATTTTAATACGAAATCTAGATGATACAGATTCTACCTTCATACTTACGGTTGGACTGAATAGCTCAATAACTAATGTATCCTTAACTGATTGATTTGCATATAAGTTCCAACTTAGAATTTTATCCTCCAATTGAGTTCCTATGACAAAATTCTCCCTCAATATATAAGCTGAAACAATATTTTTACTGATTGAATCAATCGGTATATACCAAGCGGTGCCATTACTACTATAATCAACTTGATAATGAATGTGAAATGTACTATTTGCTTTTATAGGTGATTTCAGAATTTCAGATAGATAAGCTCGATTTTTATTGTGAACTGCAGTTAAATTTGACATAAAAAATGAAACATATTGAATTTTAACAATCCTTTGATCTAACATCCCTGTTATAATTAAAGATAACCAATCCTCAGAGATTATTTCACTAATATTAATATTGATATCAATGTAACCATCAGAATTAGTTTCATAATAAACTATAGCGGTATCATTAACCCACATTCTGATTTCTAATCCAGGTAGAGTAATGAATTTATCTCCTTCCTCAGAATTGATGAAAGAATATAAACGGAAGGTAAGATTATCTCCTTCGATTATAAAACTTGGTAAATTCTCAAAATTCCAATAGACTGATGCTGGTTCAATGAATAACTGTATAGTATCAGTTGCAAAATATTTATATCTATCAGAAGCATATATTTGGAGTAAGTATTCTCCAGGTTCCCATTGAATACTAGAAATATTGAGTATATAGTTATTTTGAGATTTTCGTGTGAAATTAATGCATTCATTTCTTTCCAACAGAAATACAAAAGCTTCATTAGTCCAATATGGGTTGCTATCAAGATAAAGACTTATATTAACATAAAGAGGTTCAAATCTGTAGATACTGATGTTTTTTGATGTATGAATTGTTATTGTAGATGTTTGGTTAAATTCCTCATGAATATAAATCAACACATCATATATCCCAAATTCAAAAGAACTCGACCAGTTTAATGTAAAATGCAGCAGACCTAGAGGAAATTGCTCTCCTATAATGATATCTGAAAAGATAAATGTAGAATTAACCATAGGTAGAGTGGTTCTGTGAAATATGAATGAAGAATTGTGCAAAAAAAGATTGATTTGTTCTGATAAAGGATATCTAATTTCCCCGCGAATATCTAATAACTCATTTTTCTGAATGTTTACAGGAGCAATAATATTCGTTAGATAATTTGGTGCTTGAGCTTCAAAAGTAACATTATCCATTCCTAGAACATTAAAATGATATTCTTTTGCTGTAATATAATTATTTAACCATATAGTATGATTTTCAGAACTAAATTGAATACTATCATTAATAAACCTAAAATTAGTCCAATCTGAGGGTAAGACCATATGAATGACAGATGAATGAGGATTTTCAATGATTTGAGGGAAATTAAGATCTATCTGTGTTGTTACATGTGTCTCATTCCATAATTCGACAATATAAGGAGTTTCCAATTGAAAAATTCTGCTAATATTAGCTATAATGTATGTTAGTAAATTCGTACTCCAAATTGAGTTATCATATGGAGAGAAAGTGCAATTACCAAGTGTATCATCAAAAAATAGTGATCCATTAGTAGTAGAAACAATAGTTTCACCGATTGAGTAATCTATTGAATTATTTGAAGATAATAATGAAGAGTATGTTAAATTGTCAAGATCTAATGATAAATTGAAATCTGGATCAAAAGTAATCAAATAACAGAAAAGAGTCTTTAAGTTAGCAAATTTATCATATTCCTGAGGGGAAAATAATTCAGGGTCAGTGATAATCTTAGTAATATTAGAAGAGACGTGATTCCATTCAAATGGTGGGGTTTTATTACAGTAAATATATACATTATTGGTTAGATTTGGTCTAATCATATTGTCCTTTTGAATTCCTTCATAACTTCCCCCAAAGGATGAAAGAACATAATAGAAAGATCCATTATTAAATCGAAATTCTAAAGCTAGTGTATGAATTGAACTTAACAATGCTGGTGTTATCGAAGGTATCTGAAAATCAAATGAGATATTAGTTGAGTGAGATACTACATTTGGGTTTGATGAAACATTGAAAATTGTGTTTGTAATTCCATAACCCGGAGGATCATTGTTATTAGTAAAGTTTAATCGAGTATAATTTTTATCGTCAGAGGTGACTAATGAGAAATTTACTTCTCCATAATCTGGCTCAATACCATTCATCCATTCATTACTGTTATTATTTTCGGTAGAAGCTATTTCAAAGGATGAATTGATCACTTCCGCTTGAAAAGAAATGTTTGTATTATAATTTGAGACTAGGGATTTTATTTTTGTTGTCTCTATAATAAAAGTTTCATTCTGTTCCACATTATAAGTAATAATGTTTTCTTGCGAATTTATCTGATCGATTTTTAAATTTGGTATTTTCTCATCATTTTTTTGAATTTCTAAATCTCCTATCATTAATTTATCAATATTTATTGTTCGTGATCCATTTTGTAATGAATGGTCTACTTGATCTAATGTCACAATAAACATAGAAGTTGAAATAATCAAAAAGCATAAAATTTTATGAATAGAATGTTTTAATATCTCATTTAATGACCTAAACAAAATTCGTCACCCCTTGGTAAGTGAATTCTCTATCTAATTCCTCCACTATTTTTCATGAAATAGATTAAAAGACTCCCAAGAAATTATCGAGCTAGAAATAATTGTAAAGGAAGTTATTTGTAACTAGATAAACAAAAAAAAATATCAAGAATTTAGAAACTTTCAATAATTCTATCCCTAAACTGTTTTTAAGATCAAATTTTTCTTTGAATCTCGGTTTCCTAACCGGTGATATGCACATTACTAGTGCTATAAGAAAGTATACTAATTCAAGAGAAGAATTTTCCATTATAACTATAGAGTTATCAAATGATAAAGAAATCATGTTAGAAACATAGATAAAAAACGGACTTGCCCCTGTAATAAATGCAAGAGAGACTAATGACAGTATTTGAATGATATTTCTATGAAATTGAGCTGCTCGGAGCTGAGCTCTTCCTCTAGCCATTATTTGATTTGATTTACTGATCTCTTTTGTTATTAATAGTAGTTTTTCTCCAGCGATAAATGTACTTATCATTGAAAATTTTTTGATGAGTAAAAGAATTCGGTTCATTCTCTCTGAAAATATGCCCTGAAAAAAAGTATTATCTGATTCATCTTCTTTTCTCAAACCCAGTTTAAAATCTATAAATGATTTGGATTTTTCTAAACATTTGGTGCTATAAAAATGATTATTAGCAGTATTAAAAGTGTTAATCACACTTTTAGTGAATGGAAAACCTTTACTTAAGTTTTCTGATAATATGACCAGAAATTCAATCGATTCACGGTCTTTAGAAAGAGATAACTGATTATTTCCAGAGAATAGATTTAAATTCCTCTCTGGAATTATAAAATAAGACCCGACGAGAATTCCGATTGAAATTAGAATACCATAATGAATTCTCATATTCCCAGTTATTAACAAGAAGCATAAGATTACTGGAGGACAGAGAAATATTATACCAGAAGACAAAGATGCCCATGAATCGATTTTATCTGTTTCTTCCATAATTTGTTCTGAAATTCTGCTTAATAATCTATTTTTTGAAACAAGAGCAATATTCTTTCCGTTTTCCCAATTTGTTAGAATATTCAAAAAAATTGAACGAATATCACCTGAAAGTGTCTTTATAACCGATTTTCGAAGAACATATTCAAGTGATTTACCAAAATGTGCTTTTTTCATTGCATTACGGAAGATATTTGAATATACAGGGAAATTGCTCGAAATTACAAATTGAGTGGCTTCTTTTAAAGATTGTGATGTATCTAAAATGACTAACAATTCGTTAATAACAAAATATCCAATAGTTTCGATATTCACGCTATAATCTTTGAATTGAAGAAAAATGATGTAGTTTATCACCCTTATACAAAGGATAACCAGAAAAATCTCAAAAAAAGGTACTTCAAGTGGAAGAGATTTTGCTGTGAAAAATTGCAATGCAATAACAAATAAAAAAAAAGTGAAAAATATTAACTGCGAATATCTAATTCTGTTTTTATTAAGTCTATACTTTGATTTAAGATATTTATCAAATTCATAAATTTTAAAAAAGTCGGAATTGCCAAATAGAACGTAATTAAAAATTTCTGATATGAAACTATCGCTCCAATTCATATATACAATTCCAACAGCTTTTTTGTCATCAAATAATACCTCAGTTTATTACCTCCCGAAAAATGACAAGTTGTTACTAATAAAATATAATTCTGTATTGATCTTCCTTCTAACTTAATAAGAAAATTCCAATGCTAAAACATCTTAATTTTCTCATTAATTGTTAATAAGGATAGTTTTACAAGTGGAAAAAATCTCTTATCAGACTTGAGTTCATAGGTATAATGTGAGAAGACTGAAATTTTGGGTGTTTTTATTACTTTATTGGAACTAAGCTTGTGAGATAAATTGGCTGTACTTCAAATGCAAAAAAATATTATTCAGGCTACGTGTCCTATTTGTGGAAAGAAGGAATCTATCCTGTTATCTGAAGACGAATTAAAGAATGCGAGAGAACAGCATTCACTTATTACAAAAGCTGTATCACATTCAAAGGAAGGTCATGTTCTTACACTCTATATTGATGGACAGGGAATTGTACGAAGAAAATATTGTTTTGAAATGGCAGAAAATCAGATTAAAGCTTTAGAAAACAAAAACCCTGGAGATCTGGACACGATTTTCGAACAGATGCTCCAAAATTCAAAGAAATCTACCAAATGATCAAGATTTTATCCTTTCTTGGTGAATTCATGAATACTCCTTTAGAAGCTTATTATAAATTGAATCAAGACAGTTCTGATATTGTCGATTCATATTCTTTTAATAATTACAAAGTTACAATTTACACTAATCGGGAGAAAGGAGGAATGATCTACAATGTCCAATATGATTCATTAACGTCCTCCCATCTCAAGGATTTCTATATTTTCGAAAAAAAAATTAAATTATTATTAGAGAATTATATTCTGAAAAATAAAGAATTTTGCACATTTGATGAGCTATATAACTCTCTTTCTGAAAATATTGATCAAGAATTGGACATTCCTGCCGAAATTCTTGTTCCTGTCCTATTAAGAGTTCTAAATATTGAGAAAATTGGTTCGTTATTAATTGATGATCAAATTGATGAAGTTTATCTCGATTCGAGCGAATCTGGAATTTATGTAGATCATTCAAAACATGGAAGATGTCAAACACCAATCTTCCTTTCTAAAGGTGAAATAGAATCTTTTGTACAAAGAGTTGCTTTGGAAAGTGATTTTTCATTAAATCAAGCCAATCCCACAATGAAATCTGATTTTGTTTCTTCTTTATTTCATTGCAGAGTAACTGTCGATATCCCTCCTCTGATAATTGATGATGTTCATATTGATATTAGGAAATTTCATTCTCACAGATTGAGGCTTTCAGATCTAATCAAAATTGGGAGTATCACTGAAAAGCAAGTTGCTTTTCTAATATACATGATTCAAAATCAAGTTTCAATAACGATCATTGGTCCCCCAAATTCAGGGAAAACTACAATGCAAAATTCATTAATTGAGTATATTCCTTCTCATTTACGTCTTTTATCTGTTGAGGATGTCCTCGAGAGTGCAAATCTCAGACAAGGAAATACTGTTAGATTTCGTTTGGGTTATGATCCGAAAGAAAGCATGCTATTCTCAAAATCGCTCGAAATTCAAAAAATATTACATCGAAGCCCTGATTTCATAAATTTAGGAGAACTCTCAAATAAAGGCCATTTTAATGCGTATTTAAATGTTTTATCAGTTGGAATTCCTTCAATACAGACTATTCATGGAAAAAAACCAGAATTTTTATTCTCTCGTTTAAGAGATATCTACCATATTCCACTAGAGCTATTGAAAACTTCAATTCCTCATATTTTCATCGAACTTGATGTGAAATGGAATGGAAAGCAAAAAAAACGTTATGTAATTGAAATGGCGGAATTAAATGAAAAGGGGGAAATTAATCCAATCACGGATAGTGAAATAGACTTATTTATTTCTCAACAATATAATAACTCAAATATATTCACATTGAAATTTCTCCATGAACGAAGTCGTATTGAATTTGATGAAATGGTAACCACATTGGATGAGCTAGCTATAGGTATGCTGAATGCTCATAGTATTAGAAATAAAAGAAGGATATGAAAGTGAAGGGAAAAAATAACTCCAAACTTGAACAAAAACCTCATTTCATACTTGTTTCATTAAGTAATCCCAAGATAATGCTGACTTTTCCACAAATATCTCTCATAATAACTGAATTAGGTAATTTTTTTTCTTCGGATTTCTTAGTTGATATTAAAAATCTACCAAAACTAGTAATTGAATTTTTATCTAGGTTATTTCCAATACTCCTTTGTGTAGCCATTGTTGTTGTCAATCTTTCGTTGATAACAGGAGCAATCATATATTTAATAGATAATCATAATGAATATAATGGAAAAGTAATGATCCAAAGATCTTTCATCATTTTATGTGTTATCTACATTGTTTTTAATCCATATTCCCCTAACTCAATAAATATTGTTGAGCCATTTGAGGGATTTCACCATATTACAACTTTCATAACATCGTATTTACTGTTTATTTTTGCTGTATTATCGCTAATACTTTTCATTCTTAATTTAGGATTTTATATCATTTCTACAAGTCCAATTAGCCGATTAAATACCTTTAATCGGTTAAAAAAATGTGGAATTTGTCTAATTTGTGTGATTTTACCATTAAGTTTTAATTTTCCTAATATGCCGGTATGGGTAATGTGATACAATGATAAGTGAAATTTTATTAAGTCTTTTTAATGTAATTTTTGAAATACTACTTTCAATTCCATTTGGTGCTGTATTGATAACTCTAGGTGCAATCATATACTCTCCCACTGGAAATCGTTTTGGTAAATATTGTATAATTCTTGGATTTTTTATATTTTCACTAAATAACTTATTAATTCGGAATTTGTAAAAGCTTATTATAAATTCACTAAAAACCGCGTTGTA
>SDBT01003513.1_pt1 | contig 27059 bp, 27 predicted proteins | sample 2277101 | NCBI WGS metagenome assembly SDBT01 (sample SAMN10404973, study PRJNA504765) | marine sediment metagenome | isolation source: marine sediment core GS10_PC15, 103 cmbsf | place: Arctic Ocean: Southern Knipovich Ridge | collected 2010 | reverse complement strand
AGTAAACATTGTTTCAGGCCAATGAACCCACGGAGCGGAGATGAAATTTAATGTTCTTCCGCCTAGATCAATAGAACTCTCATTTGTGACAATCTTGAATTTTTCTGATGGGATGTGTAGTAAATCAACTAGAATCTCTTTACACTTCTCTGTACAGACAATTTGAGCTTTCGGATACAGAGCCAGTACTTCGTTAATTGCTCCAGAATGATCTGGTTCTGCATGATTAATTATGATATAGTCTATTCTTTCTAAAGATAAGGATTGAAGATCATTTAAGAACGGCTCAATCTTTCTAATATCTGATGAATCAATCAAAACATTGTGAATCGTTCCTTTGATTACATAAGCGTTATAACTTGTCCCATCTGGTAATGGAATCAATTCATCAAATAAGCGTCGTTCCCAATCATTTGTAGAAATAATCCAAACTCCAGTTTCAATTTGTTTGAGCATTTTTTCACCAATTCTACCTAAAATTTTTACCCATAATAATTAGATTCTCAGATCTGAATGTGGTTGGTGGTACCTATATTAATTTTCTATTTAATAATGACTCGACTTGATTTTGAAATTTTATCTAGTTCGAATTATGAGCAACCGGAAGAACTTTAAGGAAAGCCGACTTTTGTCGGCATTTGACCAAAAATGAAGACTACTCGTCAAACTTTCCAAGCAACTCTTCGAACTCAGCTTTTTAATTCTTCTGCATTTTGTAAACGCGAAATTGATGCCCTGGTCACCATATTAACTGGTGTGATTGGGAGTCCTACTTTCAGTCTGAATAAGGTAGCCAAATGAGCTAAGCCTGGTTTTAGACGACCCTCTGGCCTTTATATTAATGAACTTTATTTTATAGAGTAGAATTTAACACATAGTTAAGAGTGTTGATGACGGGGATCCTTCACTATTTTCCCATATAGACCGAAAATACCAAAAAAAAGCACGAAAGGAAGGAACAATAATGACCAAGTAAAACTATAAGCAATTCCAAATAATATTGCTAGAATTATTGTGTGATTCGAGAAACCAATAGCACTACATTTAATCGAACAAAATCCTTTCTTCCTTTTTTTTTTCGTGGTAAACTGTTTTCCACAAATGTAACATATTGCTTTCATTGAATCACCATCTTTATTCAGGTTTCTGTCCTTCAGATTTTTGATAGAGAATTGTGAACTTATTGATAATTTAAGTGTTTGTTCAGTATTCTTTTCGTCTTGCGCTGAGAGCTGATACTTATTCTTACATAAAACGACCAAAATGATTTTCAATTGTGAATCATTTTTAAACTGCAATATTTCATTGATGGAGTAATATGCGGTTGATGATAAAATCAGAATAACTATTGTTACGTCAATATTCTAGATCAAACTAGCATCAATATAACTCGTTATCTTGATTTTCCCGTTAACGGTAAGAGATGATTATATGAACAGCCAACGTAAAGTAATTTTTGCAATAACTCCTATACTCCTCATTTTATGTTTTTCTACTTTATTAGATCTTTCTAGTAACAGAATAGGGGGAAGTAATCACCTTTCGGTATCTATACCAACGGTTAATGAAAAGATAGCTGGTATTCAGGGTATACCTATTGTCATTACGGATAATAATGGATTTTTTTCAGCAGGTTTTACTGGTTCTGGGAATGAGACTCATCCTTATGTTTTAGATGGAAATTTCTATGGTAAAATCGAAGCAGGAGGACCCCCTGGTATTAATATATCTGATACTGATGCTTATTTTCGGATCGAAAACATGCAAATTAACGGATCAACAGTTGGCGCTGTGGCTGGTGTTAAATTGGAGAATGTTGAGAATGGAGAAATTATCAATACAACTATAACAAATAGTACTCGTGGTTTTTTCCTTATCAATTCAAATCATACTAGTATAACAGAGAGTAGAGCGATTGGGAATAGTAATCATGGTTTCCATTTAACAGGTTACTGTAGTTTTAATAACTTAACTGGCAATACTGCAGAAAATAATTCTTTGAATGGTTTTTTACTATACTATCATTGTAATAACAACACTCTGACAAACAATATCGCTATAAACAACACTTCAATCGGATTTTCTCTTTATTTGTCACACAATAATACCCTTTTAGGGAACATTGCGAGAGAAAATGTATTCGGTTACAATCTATGGAATTTCTGCAGTTTTAACAACCTAACAGGTAATATAGCAGAAAACAATTCTCAAAACGGTTTCGTTATGCTTAGTTCAAGTAATAATAATTTTTATAAAGGAAATATTGCTACAAATAACACTGATGACGGCTTTTGGCTCTATAATGTTGATTCTAACATATTCTTAGAGAATGAAGTTGCAAAGAATGGGGAGAATGGATTCTCATTGGATAACGCTAGTTTCAACACTTTTCTTGAGAATAATGCTACCAAAACAGGAACAGGGTTTTATCTCTGGGATTCTAGCAACAATTCACTCACTAAGAATACTATTCTTGATAATGATTATGGTTTTGACCTTGATACAACAAGTAATGACAATAATCTAACACATAATTTAATCAATAACTCAAAGGATAATGCGATACTCCTCCAAAATTTCAGTAACAACAATACTTTAACTTGGAACACAATAGAAAAAACTGGTTACTGGAGTGTTAAAATAGATAGTTCTAATGACAACCTGATTTACTATAATTTTTTTCTGGACAATAATGGTGGTAATACTCAGGGTTATGATGGAACCCTTACAAACAGCTGGGATAATGGTACCCATGGTAATTACTGGAGTGATTACACTGGAAATGATATTGGTAATGGTATTGGAAACATAAATTACACTGTTGAAGGCCAACCTGCTAATGACACCAAACCGCTAGTTTTTTCTTTGTCGCTCACAGGTCCAGGTGATTTAAGCTTTGAGGCAGGTTCGACCGATGAGGATATTACATGGCTTCCTAGTACTACTTTCCCTATAGCTACTACCACAAACTCTTTTTACACGTTTTATCAGGACAATAATCAAATCAGTAATGGAAATTGGACATCAGGAGGAACTTTTGATGTGGATCTGCCTGTTCTTGGCCCTGGTGAATATAATTTCACTGTAGGAATTACTGATTCCTCAGGAAAAACTGTAGTTGATACAGCTATAGTAACAATGATAGATACTATTCATCCAGTTATTATTTACACAGGATCCGATGAATTCTCATACGAGGTAAATACCCCTGATATGACACTCAATGTCAGTATAAGTGATCTCTATCCACACACGTACATTCTTTATCAGAATGGCACCAAAGTCAATTCTAGCAACTGGGTCTCTGGTGTAATAATTGTTTTTTCCCTGGATGATCTTTCGTTACCAGTTGGTGTTTATAATTTCACATTAATTGTCAATGATACTTCTGGGAATGAAGCTACCAAGACTATTATTGTAACTGTAAGTTCTGCTCAGACAACAACAGATACCACGACAACTGCCTCTCCAACTACAACTACAACAGTACCTACAACCACTCCTTCGAGTATTGCCCCCGCCTGGTCGGTGCCATTTACTCTCTTTACACTAGTTGTTATGGTGTTCTTTCTTTCTGGTAAGCGATTTAAACGAAATGAGTGAAAATCTCTAATGAAATGGAAATCCCCTTGTTATTATGCAAGGGTCATATGTTTTTTTATTAAAACTTGGTTGGATGTCTTTCTTTAAATGTAATAGCCTGGTCCTTGACCAGATTCTTCCTCGCCTTGTTCTAGAACTTCTCGGGCAAGATTTGTAATGCGTTCGTTTTTCTCTTGGGCTTCAATGATTGTTTCTTCAAGTTTATCCAAATCAAGATCTAGGTTGTAGATTTCAGCTATTTTGAGTAATAGAGCTTTACTGGCGAGAGGATCCGTTCCAGCAAGAGTTAATTTTCCTAATAACCCAAAACTTTTCATGTTTCGTTCCGCAGCTAGTGCTGAAAGCACTCCTACCGCTCCTGTTACTTCTCCTCCTTTCAAGAGTTCAATATCATATTTTTCTAGCCAATTAACTGTATCTTTATCATAGCCAAATCCAGCTATTTCTGGTCCTTCTTCTTGAACTCTGAGTCCGCCTAAACAAATGAGTGTATCGGCCTTATTTTCAGCAACATAATCGAGTACTTCACTTAAAACCTGTATTATTCCAATATCGTGGGGTTGAGCGTCTCCCGTTAAAATCAATAAATTGGGGGTTGTTTTTGTTATTGCATATATTTCCATTCGCGCTAAGCGTCCTACTCCTGTTTCATTATCGATTTGTACTACAGGTGGGAAAAATGAGCTATATAATCTAGCGATTTCTTTTCCATCGAAGTTTTTTATTAAGTAATTTGCAGCTATCTTACCGATTAATCCCATTCCAGGTAATCCTTGGATAACTACGGCTGAATCCTTGATATTCGCCTCAGTTATTCTATGTAGATACGTGAAAGAGCTTCCATTTGGTTTACTCACTTATTTTAACCTCATTTAAGGTAATCTTTCTTTTTGATTTATTGACTAGCTTTTGCTTTACATCTATGAATTTAGGACAAGGAGTGAAATGAATATTAGTATAGTTACGGACTGCAATTAGTGGTCCAATAGTAATACCTCTTTTGCATAGATCTTAATTTATTGATAGAAAAATGAATTCAGAGAGAATTCTTAAAAAAAAAGATTATGTTCATACTAGGTTTGCATTGCATCTGATGCATGATATAGCTATTCATATTTCAACTATACATTAATGGTTTAGTAATCTATAGGTGGCCCATCTCTTATTCCTTGAGGGGTTATATGAAACACTGCTTCCCGTTCAGCTAGCTCTGGTGAATCAAAAATTCTAGCTATTCGAGTTGTACCTCTCGATTTTCGGAGAAGGATTCTGTGGGTAGGTCTATGGCCCCATGCAAACCCGAGTGCAGGTTCTAGATTACTCGTTCCCTCAAATATTCCATCAGGATTACTAAGTATCTGATTGGTCGTCATCACCGCTAAACCGTACGTTTCGGTTAATCTTTGTAGTGTTTCAGCGTGTGCCATCAGTTTTTGTTGTCTACGGGGTAAATTTTCTTTCCCAGGGAATTCAGCCCGAAAATGAGAGGCCATTGAATCTATTATAATTAATTTTATGTTGTTTTCTTCTATTACTTTATCAGCTTTTTCTACTATTGTGATTTGATGATCAGCATTATAAGCTCTGCTTACGAATATTTTTTTCAGGAATATCATTGGATCCTCGGTAAATGGATAGCTCATTTCAGCTACTCGCGAGGGAGCAAACGTATTTTCAGTATCAATAAATAGAGCCTTTCCCTCTAGCCCTCCTTCCTCTATAGGTCTTTGGATATTGACGCATAATTGGAATCCTAATTGTGTTTTCCCAGTTGCGAATGCTCCGCTGAATTCGGTTATCGCTCCTACAGCAATGCCTCCACCTAGAATATCATCTAATTGCTGTGAAGAGGTGGTAATCCGGGGTGTTGCTATTTTTTGTTCTAATAGTTCATCAGCAGTAATGGGTTCAGCTATTCCTGTGTATTTGCGTGCTTGATTAACCGCCCTTCCAGCGGTTTTTTTACTTATTTCACATCTCCGTGCAACTTCTTCAGGGGGACAAACAGCTAGAGCTCTTACAGTTGGAAATTGTTCTTGGAGTCGTTCACGTATATCTGATGATATATTCAAGGTTGAAAAGTCTTTTTTTCCTGGCATTATTTTTCCCTTAAGTAACATCTAATGGTTCGCACGGGATCACTATTAATTCTGGTCAAACTAGAATGCAGTTCTTTTTTAAATGTTTATTAGAGTTTCGTGATAAAATTCACTCTATTGATGGATTTTATTTTTAATATAATCAATAATATGTTTTGCCACATTAATTTGAGGATTCGCTTCTTCAAAAGCTTTCCATCCTGGACAGGCATTGACTTCAAGTACATACACTCCTTCTGTTGTCGGAAATAGATCGATTCCCGCTATTTCAATCCCAATTCGATCAATTATTTTCATTACAAGCTCCTTCTCTTCATTGGATATCCCATATGCCACACATTTGGCTCCTTGGGCGTAGTTCGTTCGCCATTCACCTTTTTGGGAAATACGTTTCATTGCTCCAAGGATAGAATTTCCGACAACTAAAACTCGAATATCTAAACTACCAATGTTATTTGGTTTGGTTTTTTTCTGGAGATATTCTTGTACCATGATAGGAGATTCATTTCGTAAAAATAAGGCTTCAGCTATTTCTTGAGCAACACGACGATTTGGGGCCAGAATAGTTCCCATTCCTCCCGTGGCATTAAGAATTTTAATTACAACTGGAAATTTAAACCGATTCATTGTTTCTTCAAACATATAGGTATTACTAATCATTATAGTCTTCGGTATATTTACTCCAGGTAATTTTTGTAGAACTTGAAAACATTTAAATTTATCTCGTGCTAGAAATAGCGCTTTAGCAGATAGAGTTGTAGGGATTTCCATTAATTCAAATTGTTTCAGACAAATTAAGCCAATTTCAGTTTGAGTTCGCCCTATCCTTGGAATTACCCCAGTTAGACCTTTCAATGACTGGTTGGCAAATATGGCGTCTGACTCTAAGTTACTAACTAATGGATTCACATACTGTGTTGACAAAAAAACTCCTGAAAAAGACTTCCGATGTTCCAATTCCTCTAACAGCTTACTTGTAGGAAAATACTCCCGATTTCTGCTTAATACGCCGATTTGGACCATCTTTCTCTCTCTTAATTATCAATAGTTTTTTACTTTTTTAGATTCTCAAGAAAAAGATATGTCATTCCTCGCTTTATTCTCTCTTGTTTACTAGATAAGAATAGTCGCCCCGCTCAGATTCGAACTGAGGTCAAAGAGTGTTTCCAAACGATTCGTAATATTCGAATCGCGCTTCAGAACCCTCTGTGATTGTCCACTACACTACGGGGCTAATGTTAGCGAGTAGGACTTGAAAAAATCAAAATATTATCAATCAATTCTACATGTGTGATTAGCATTCGTCGACAGCAATAACGTTCTAACCCAAAGCTATCCAGAAGTTCACTAGTTTCCTTTCCTTCTTTCAATCCTTTAAGAAAATCTTCGTACAAATTTGCGATAACTTTTCCGCAAGTGTAACAACGGATTGGAATCATCATAGAACTTTTTCACCTTTTACTAACTTATTGATAACCCATATCCCCTTGCTGAGCTGGTCTGCGACCTCTTGGCGCTCTAAATAACTCAACTCGTAACTGAGCATCTTTTTCCGGAGTTAATTCCCCTCTTTCCCTCAAAATTTCTTTTGTTAATAACCAGAAAATCATTGCTAATGAATTTCTTCCTTTATTATTACAGGGAATCGCCAAATCGACGCTTCTGGTTACATTATCAGTATCTACTAAAGAAACTACAGGTGTACCGACACGTTGTGCTTCCATTAAAGCCTGTCTATCAAAGTGTGGATCTGTGATCAAAACTGTAGATGTTTCAAGATAAGAATATCGCCCTTTTATTTTGGTATTTGTGAATATACCTGGAATAAACCGACCAGTTATAGAATGCGCTCCAGTGACTTTTGCAAACATCTCTACTGGATAAATACCATACGCTCGAACGCTACAAGCTACTACTCGTGACATATCTTGTCGAGCGAGGAATTTTGCAGCGACACGAATTCGTTCATCAGTTTTATGAACATCTAGAACATAAAGTCCATCGCTTCGTGTTCGATAGATTGCCCAATCCATACTCTTCATTCCTGAAGAAGTACCGATGTGAACACCAGCTTTTAAATAATCTTCTAGTGGAGCGAGTAGCTCTGCTTCGTCGTCGGGGCTCATCATTTGACATATATTCCTATGGTTTATCAGCTATTATTGGTTTAAGAATCAATTAACCTCTTTTTTGATCAGGTTAAGTACTTTTGTAGTTATAAGAGAAGGTTCTAGGAATTTTCTTTCAGGCTTTAATCATAAATGAACTGAATTGTTTTTCTTTCTGAATCGGCCCAAGAAGCACGTTGTGATTCTACTATCAATTTCATTATCATTTTAATGTCAGGAGGAGGTAAAGTTGACCATGATTGCTTCATTTTGACAATATCAAATGCTGTGACCATATCATATCCATTTTGAAACGCATACCCATATAACTCATCTGAGAATGATTTTAGTGTCCTCCAATAAACGCGGAGACGTGTTTTCTCGTCATCCCACCATTTTGCTTTCTCAATTTCTACTAGATAATCTGAAATTTGTATTAATTGAGGTTGGGTAAGTTTTTTATGAAGTAAAGGATTTTTGAAAGGGTAAACTAACCCTATCTCTTGCAAATCCAAAATATGGAAATTTAGTACTCTAGCTAAATCAACAATGAATTCTCCCCAGGTCAATAACCACTGTTCTTTTAATTGTGGATCATCAGGAATCATCCATCGCCACGGTTTACTCACCCAAGTGGGAAGAATAGGTTTTATACGGGGGTCTACTTTGCCTGCTTCTAATTTGGTAGTGCTTATGGTATTTACAGTTGGACTAGATGGCCGATGCTCTTGAGATGGTATAGAATTTAATTTTCCGACCTGATTAGAAGAAGATTTCACAGCTTTTTTTGCTTCTAAACTTATTTTTTGTAGATCTGAGGATTTTACTTCGGGTCTCCCTTTTGTAACATCATTGAGGATTTCTCCTAAAACGTCTGTTGAACTTGTTTTTTTCTTCTCTTTTTCCTTTTTCCTCTGCATTTCTGCCATTAACCTTCAGCTCAACTGGTAAGAGTAAGACTATCCTTTTGTATAAATTTGGTGCTTTTATCCTCCAAATTGATCTTTCCACTCTTCATAACGGGTTAATTCTTTTGGAGAGACAGAGGGTTTGATACTTTCCATGCTTGTTAGAAAATCATGAAAATTAGGTTCCCTTGGTTGAATGTCCTTATTCTTAAGAGCCCCATCGGCATCTAGTTCGCGAATTGGATACATTAATGCTTCTCGGCACAAGAGGGAAATATCTGCTGCCGTGTATCCAGCAGTGTAATCTGAAAGTTCAACAAAATTGGTATCAGCATCTAAATTTATCCCACGAGTGTGAATATTAAACATTTTCTCTCTTGCTTCTTTTGTTGGTAATGTAACATAAACTCGTCTTTCAAATCTTCTCCTCATTGCAGCATCAATATCCCAAGGTGTATTTGTTGCCCCAACGGTCACTAATAATTCTTTTCCAGTCCCAAATCCCTCGACTGCTTGTAATAGTTGAGTTTTCACACGACGCATGGCTTCATTTTCGGATCCTCCACCTCTAGCACCTGCTAAAGCATCAACTTCATCAAAGAAAATTATTGAAGGTGCTTCTTCAACAGCTCGCTCATATAACTCCTTCACTAATTTTTCTGATTCTCCAAGCCATTTACTAATTAAATTTGCTGCGCTTACTGAAAAAAAAGTTGAATCTACTTCTGAGGCCACAGCTTTACACAGATATGTCTTTCCACATCCAGGAGGTCCATACATTAGAACTCCTTTCCAGGGACGACGTGCTCCTGTAAATAAATCAGGTCTATTCATTGGAAGAATGATTGCCTCTCTTAATGCTCGTTTGGCACTTTCCATTCCCGCAACATCCTCCCACTTTACATTTGGTTTTTCACGGACAATAACACTTGAAATTGCACTTTCAACTTCATTTTCAGTATCAGTGGTAGCAGCAGCCGAAGAACTTGATTTACCTTCGGAAGGTTCAACAATCCCACGGATTTCCTTTACTCTAAGGATATATTCCATAGCCTTCTGATAATATAATTGCTTCATGTTATTATCGTCAGTAAAATTGATTAATTTCTGTAATTGTTCCGCTGCATTTACATAATACCGTAAGGCTTGGTTTTGTTGTCCACTTTGATCGAGCTTGTAAGCCATCGTGGCATTCTTTTTCGCAGCTTCAAACAATGGGGAACTCATAAACTAGTCTCCAAATAATAAATAGGTTATAAAGTAAGGGGTTAAATTTTGACTTCCATTTTATAAATGGTAAATTTTAATTTGAGCTTATTATAATAATTATTTTAAAAATCGTTATTCTATTCAGAATTATGATTTTTATCCTTTTTTGATTTTTTCTAGTTCTTTTTGAAGTTCTTGTGATCGTATATCAGGGGAGGGAAGTCCAAAATCAGCTGTGGCGGCTTTGGATGCGCTAAGTTCTCCTATTATTTTATCAACCATTTCATCTTCCTCAACATCTGAAGTCATCATATCGAATCCTTCATCCATAGCATCGGTGGCTAAATCTATTCTTTCAGTTTCGATTTCCATTTGATTTAATACACCTTCTAATTGAGGAATCTTTAATTGAGTATTCATATTATGAAGAGTTTTCACTAATCCTTTAAGATCTTTACCAATCGCTTGAGTTGCAGCTGCTTGTTCGAGTTTAAATTTAATTGCCTTAACCCGACTGGCCATCTGTTGGCATCCTCTGGCCATGGTTCTATTTTTCGCTACATCTTTAGCTAGTAATCGTGCAGTAGACGTATCGCCTTGATTGATAGCTTGCTCAACTTCTTTTAACATAGATTTCTCTTCTTTAATAAGTTTCTTCCGTTGTCGAAGCATTCGCTTTTCAACCATACGTAGTCGGATGATCCATTTACGAGTACTCTGAGCACCGCCTCCTCCACCTTTTAACCAATTTCCAAATTTATCAAAGACCATTTTTATGACCTTAATCCTTCTTCGATCTGTCGTCTCATTTCATCTAGTTTTTTCTTATCAGCTGCTCTTTTCTCCGTCGACGCTGATTCAGGCGTAGGAGAGATTGGTGAAGAAGTTGTTATTGTATCTTCTCCTGTTGATGGTAATGAACCTGTGGCCATTTCTGCTTCTAATTCAGCCATCTGCATAGATATTCGATCATCTGACTCTACATCCATACCAATCTCAGTTATAGAAGTATCGGTTAATGCCTCTTCCATATCCGAAACTGTTTCTATAGAGTCCTCTAATGCCATCATTACTTCTTCAGTTTTTTCTGGAGAAGCAGCCTCAACGTTTGATTCAATTGCTACTTGAGCTTGCGCTAGAGTTTCAGTCAGAGTAACATTATCAGCTGATACATCTAGGGTATCAATAGTCCGTTGGAGATTTGCTATTTTATTGTGTGTATTTGTTACTTGGGTTAAATAGAGCTCACGCCGTTTTAAGGCCTGTTGTGCTCCTTGTTTATTTCCTGACTTCAACAATGTTCTAGCAAGGTCATATTGCTCATTTGCTTGCCGTTGATAATTTTTAATTTTGACTTCCATTTGATTAATGGTTCGTTTTAATTTTGCTTTAGTTTCTGTTGAAGAACTAGGTTTCGTTCCTGTTAGGAAACCTTTGAATCTTTTCAATAGGTAAATCAACTCACTTAATTATTATTATATGATTACAATTTATGTTAATTTAAAGTCTTCAGTTATACTTCAAACTGAATATTCTTAAAACTTCCCATAAGTACTTCCTTAAAGAGAATTAATGACACGATTTCATTAAAAAATTTCATTTCTATTAATAAATTCGTGAAATCTCGACAGAGAAGTCTAAACCATTCATATCGATGTCTTTCCTACATTGCTGGGAATGATATTACTACTCCATCTAATGTTTCGGATTTGATCGCTATCTTTTGTCCAATAAGCTTTGCTAACACTTGATTAACACGTTCAATAGTCCATGAAGTTTCCTTTACTATTGCAGTTAGTCCAATTTGACCTTGAAATCTGGCTGCAAGTTCCAAGATGACCTTCTGATCATCACCAATATTTGGGTCTATAAATTCAACTACTTTCATACCAGCGATCTGACGAATCCCATGAATCATTTTGTTTACAACTAGCAAGTCAAGAGACGTAGTGATATCACCAATAGATGTAGTTATACCCTTACTTTCATCATTCAGTTTTATTGCTAACTCAGAAACAGAAAGAAGTCCACCAGTTCTCGATCGTAATTCTTTTCCAATCTCAAGGATCCTCAGTGCTAAGTAATTATGGTATTCATCTTGCCCTTTTAATCGTTTGAAAAATCCTGGTTTTTTCCCGACATCATATATACCGATGGCGCGAGGTAATCCTAATTCTTCCCGTAATCTCATCACCCGTTGAGCGAGTTCAGGATTTTTCTTTATGCTTGTGTTATATTTATTTTCTAACTCTTGGAGATCAGAATGAAGCTCTTTAACCTTCTTGCTCATAATTTTCAAAGACTTGAGTGCCATTTCTGCGCCTTTTCGTTTCATCTCTGCTTCTCTGGTAAGTTTTTCTTCAATTCTTCGTAAACCCATATACTCGGCTCTCCTATCATTTCTACTCTAAGTTCAAAATAATATAGAAATAATGAATTTATAATTCTTTATAATTCGATACATCAAATTTCAGTAGTTTAGATAAAAACCTCTTTGAATCTGAAATTAATTGCTAAATTATATTTTAAATAATAGACCATTTTAGATTCCCTACATCCTGTCCAATGGCTTTATATTTTTCTTTATAGATTAATTTTTTGTTGTCATGGTCTAAATGAACAAAACTTCTTTCCTAGAAAATTATCATTTTATATCTATAACATCTTTCACAAATTAAGACATATTATGTAGAGATCTTTTATTTTTATAAAGAAATAGATTGTAAGTGGTTCAAGTGAGAAATCACTGGGTGCTCAATATGAATGTGAATGCAGATGTGCTAGCCGTCTATTGTTCGTTTTGTGGCACTTTAATTCATGAATATGAGTTCCAGAAGTGTTTGAACTGCGGCGCAGCTTTCTGTCAACGATGTGCTTCTCATCATCAAAGCAATGGTTTCAACGATACGCAACTGAAATGTCCATGTGGTTCGTTAGCGATCGAACGAAAGATAGAGACAAATAACCTGAAAAGTGATTTAATTGAGCAAATATTTACATTAAAACGAGCTTTAAAAAACGTAGGGTATCGTCCAGTAATTGTACTGAGACGAACTGGACATCTTGAGTCTCAGCTTCGCTCTTTCCGAAAACAATTTTTAACGCCAATAAATCAGATAGACAAAATATTCCTTGAGACAAAAAAGATCGAAAATTTCATTTTAACAGAGTTTAGTGAATATTCCTCGAAACTAATACGACTTTACAGAAATATTATGGATTCATCTTTTTCTGATAATCAGAATCTTCTTCTTCAGCTTTCATTATTTCAAAAGCACATCACAAGTTTTGATGCAGCAGTTCAAAGCAAACTTCATCCTATCTATGAGTTCGTAGAAGAATTGGAAGACCGATATAAGAAAATTGAAGAAATGACTAAAAAAATTGGTCGTTATTTCAATGTATTTGTTTTTGTACCAGGTGAACTTGGGATTGGATATTTTTCTGATATCGAACTGCGGAATAACCGCGTTAGAAAAATCAGTGTCGATCTTATAATAACAACTGATAGAATCGTTATGTTTCGGCATAAACGCAGCAAAATAATCAAACGAAAAACTATTGTACATGATGAATTTCCTCCAGAAGATCTTATTGATGTTCAAAAAACTAGTACTGGGATTTTTAAAAGAGACAAACTCCAAATCACAACAATTAAGCATGATTATGAACTAAGATCCGACTTTCACACCTTGATGCAGATATTTGACGCTCTACAAACAAGTTATTATGGCCGTCCTAATGAAGTATATATTTTTGAGCCTTTTCGAGACTGGTCTTCTGAAAACTACCAAGAAAAGATTTTGAATGCTATCAATTTTCAAAATGATACAGGTAATAGTCCCCACCGAACTTCTGATCCATCCCCCTCTCAAGAAAAGGAGCCTGACTTTGTTTCTGGAGTATTGGATGATCGGCTGCGTGATCTTAGACTAAGAAAACTAGCAAATGAAAAAGCCTTACAAGAGCTTAAAGAAGGACGTAAAAAGGTAGCTAGCCGTGATTATTTCGAATTAATAAAGCAATTTGAATTAGAGCTTGCTAAAATTAATGAAGCGATCAGAGAAATGCTAATAAGAACGGGAAAAACAAATATTTTGCATTAGTTTTTACTAAATATTTTTCAATTCCCGTCTGAAATCAGCTAGCCAGCGAGACGCTTGTAGCTCGAGTTTTCGCAACTCATCTTCTTTTAAAAGCTGCCCTGGTTTTTGTTTATCCATCCAACCTATCCATTGATCAATATCTTGTGTCACCCAATGACTTGTGCCATAAACAGAAACACGTGTTAAGATTGAAATTAATTCATCTAAGTATGGTAGGATTCGATCTACGGTTGCAATGGCTTCTAATCGAAGTAAATCTAATAATTCTATAGAATTAGCTACAAAATCTGCTGCGATTGAAGGAAGCTTTTTAATTTGTCCATAATCTATCTGGTCTCGGATATTTTCATCTGTTCCTTCAGTTTTTCGAAGCTTTGCTAATCCATATGGATACAATTTTTCAATTTCTTCTTTTTGGATGAATTCATCCAAATCAAACTGAAAGGCTTCTAACGCTATTCTGATTGAAACGATGTTAGTTAGAAGATTTTTATGCTGTTTGTGGAAGATATTCGGATCTAATTCTCCACGATCGTAGGTACGAGATAGAAGATCAAGAGTTCCAATAGTAGAATATAGTTGTCCTTCTAATTCCCAGCGTTTCGATAAATTTTGCGGAAAAGACATTAATTGTTACCTAACCTAAGAATTCTAATTGTTTTCTAACAGTATATAATTCCTTAGTATATTTCTTGTATAATCTGGAATACTCAAAAATTGAAAGCTCTCCAGAAGAATAACGATCTTCTAAAGAGGCTAATAATTCAGAGGTAGCAATTCGTTCTGACTCTAAATCTTCCTGCAGAGAAAGATCCACCTTAGCAGTACTCGATGAAGACTGAGCTTGTATCATCTGTCGAGCACGTAAACGAGCTAACTCTTCATCTTTTTCTTGTAACTGATGACCCAAGGAAGTCAATTCCGTTCTAAGCGCAGTTGTTTCTACAGAGGCAGATGATGAAACAGGAGCAGGTTTTGGAGGTTCAGTCATCTTTACAACAGTGTCACGAACAGTTTTAGCTGTTTCACCTCTTGGGGTTGGAGGAACTCTTGACATGAGATTTTTTAATGCAATTAGTACCTGATAAAGATGAAATTCGGCCCGCCAATTATCTAAGATACGTAGTTGAACGAAGTTATCCTCATCAATATTCGGATGATCCATCCAACCCACCGCTGTTACAACTGGTGGTACATTAGGGAAGTATTCTGGTAAAAATACTTCAAAAGCAAACATGTTGCGGCCACGATTAGTTGTATAAGTCAGGGTTCCTTGCCATCTAACCAAGGAATCTCCTACTGGAGTAAAACCAGAAGCAGCAGAATTGGAATATACTAGCTGGGCTTCTCGGGCTAAAATGAAATCTCTATCCATATATATTCACCTTTATTGAAATTCAATTGTTAATATTAATTACCTAATCAAATTATATTAATTACCTTAGATAAATCTTCGTAAGGCTTTCAAGTTAACATTTTCTGATCCTCTTAAAAAAGTCTAAGAATAAGGAACTTAAACAATAAGGAAACTGATAGGTTATAAAAATTGATAAAACTATATTCAATTTTATTCAAACAAGGTCATTAACTAGCTCGTTACCGTAGCTAGACTCCATGGTGCTGGTTGTAAACCGAAGAAAATTATATACAAGATGAGGAAGGATTTGAGAGTTATTTCGAAAGAAAGCTGTTCTCGAACTAAAATTCTTACGAGTATATATTAAGCGAGCCTGGGTTATAGAATTATCTTTTGATATTTTCATTAGCTTCAAGATTTTAGAAGATTATTAAAGGATCATTATAGAGCCTTATATCCATATATTTCCATTTTAAAAATTCTCTTTGGTGAAAAAGAGTCGTGTGCATATATTGGATATGATAAAAGAAGTTGTTATGATTTTATCTTACCTAAAAAGTCGATGATAGCTTCTCCAAGGATTTCAAATGCATAATCAATATTCTGACCAGTTTTAGCACTCGTGGGAATATAATGTATTTTGAATCCACGATATTTTTCCGAAATCTGTGATAATCGATTGATAAAAGCTACTACTTTTCCTTCAGCAACACAATTAACCCCTTCTTCCCCACACAAATCAATTTTGTTTGCTAACACAATCAACGGCACAGGTCCCCTTCCATTATTTCGCCAAAGCTCATTCATCCACTTAACAATGTTTGTAAAGCTCCCATGGCGAGTAGCATCGAATACAACTAGCGCACCAACAGCTGCCATAAAATAAGCCTTTCTAACATTCTCAAACCGGGGTTGCCCCGCTAAATCCCAAATTAAAAACTTTATCTGTTTTCCGCCTGCATAGATCAAAGAAGAATTTTTCGATGCAAGATCGGCACCAATAGTCATTTGATAGTCACTCTTAAAGCCCTCACCAAGATACTGTCGACGGATTGAAGTCTTACCTACCGCACCATCCCCAATTAATATAATTTTAAAGGTATGATGCTGTTTAACTAAAGAACTTATAGCTGTTTCTACAATCTGATCTATCTCTTTTTTTAGATCAAGATTAGTATAGGGAGTTTCCCCTGAATATTTATTGAGAATTATTCCCATTTGGATTGCTAACATAGATACTTTATCTCTAGTGATTTGCTTAGAGGTAATAATTGAGACGATATAATCCTCTTCAACTGCAAAGAGATGGATTGTATGCGATTCTAAAGATAGAACTTCTAATAACTCTCCTAATTTATACTGCACGTAATTCTTTATAACGGTTAAAATCAAATCTAAGGATTTTGTGTAATTAAACTTATCTGAAAGGGGATAATTAAATAATGGACGGCCATTCTTATACACACACGAGATCAAGTAAATATCTTCAGTTTTTTTTGATGAAACTAAACCAAATTTTGTGTATTCTGTCTTTTCAGCTTCTTCTGATTGAGAGTACACCCTCTGTAAAATATCTAAGTAATCATCTCTTCTAGAAAACGCTTCTTCTAGATCAACATGAATTTTAAGCTGAAATTCTTCCATTTCATCAGATTTAGAATTGTTTGTGATTTTATAAATGTTAGATTCAGATATTTTCTCTTTTTCTTCTTTTATTGAAGTTTTTTTGTCATCCATAAGAGTGATAATCCCTATCTTTTCTCAAGAAAGAATTATTCATAGGTACACTTTAAGCATTTGTGTTTTTGAGGGGATTCTTTTGCGAGAATGTCGTCAGCTTCATTGATTCTCTCATTTAATAATATTTTAAATTAAAAGGATAAAAAATCCTTTATGCATCATAAAATTGTTTAATAATTAATTGATGCTTAATTTATTTTCGATTTTTGTAAATAACCAAGGAATTACAAACGCTATAAAAAAAGCAATGAAAAAATAAGCGATATAGTTCGCTAAGGTAGTACTCCAAATGAAACTACTTTGTATACTTTCAGCTAAGTCTTCAAACGCTTTTGCACCAAAGTACAATATTGCAACAGATATAAAACCCAAAATCGATCTGGTTAGAATGATTTTGAGTGTTCGGTCTTTTATTTTAAAATCCACGTGTTGTTTTTCAAGGACCTGGCCAAGAACCATTCCAGTTAGAATTCCTGGATAAGTTCCTAAATTCGCCTTATTCCATATCATAGGATCAGAAAGAGAAATAGCTTCATTAAATTCTATGATAGATCCCAAGAAAATAGCAAAGAACCCCAGAATTAATAGCACTATACCTGCTCCAAATCCTAGAATGATTTTTTTAGAATCATCAAGTTGAATGATTTTTTCACTATATTTTTTATCAAGATATATAAATGCAAACGAAATGAGGAATCCAAACACGACCCCCACTATTATATCACTTGGCCAGTGGACTCCAAGGTAACTTCGGCTAAGGGGGATTGAGATTAAGAGAATCAGACCTAAAATTAAAATTAAATAATTCCGATATTTGGAGAAAATGTAACTCCAAATGGTTCCATGGGTTTGAGAATGTCCGCTTGGAAAGCTAAATCCTTTGGCACCCCAAACCGTCTGTTTACCTAAAACATTAGTTGTCACTCGGAAATTAGGATCATGAAGATAAGGCCGGGGATTATGAAAGAATGCTTTAGAAATCCAATTGAAATGTGCTGAAAAGATTAGTAAATAAATTAAACGAGTTAGGAATTGTTTATTTATGGTATAATAAAGTAATACAATGATTATTAATATTGGTAGTGTATCTCCAAATGTTGTTACCACTCCAAAGTAAATATCAAGTATTGGATTAGAAAATCCTTGAATCAATTGTAGAATTTGTTCTCCTATCTGCCCTAATAATATATCTGACATATTATTTCACCGAACATCACTTCGAATAGATTAAAGAATCGGAATTAACAATGAGCTGATTCATTGATTTTTAAATCTTCTTCGAAAGATTAAACGAATTTCTCACCTATTTCTTAATATCAACGGTTTTTAATGACATCACTACTCTCCAAAATCAAATAAATTAAGATAATTCTTTCAAAAAAACCAATCTGTCTTATTTATTGTACAGGCTTTGATATCAACATTTTTTAAGGCGTGTTGCGTATAATCATCTAGGAAACGATTCTTCATAGATTCCAAAATAGTTAAGAATAATCGAGCTTATTCGTAATTATTAGTGGTTATTCTCTAGTAAGACTGAGGATAGTGCAAATGAGCGAGTCAGAATCACATGTATGCCCTAACTGCAGCGAAAGAAGTCCTGCAGGCTATATACTTTGCCCATATTGTGGATATGATCTTTCAAAATTAGTAAGAGCAAAACACAGAGTCCGAATTACTTTTCGAGAGAAATTTTCACGGATTTGGCGTAGTCTCTACGACCCACGTAGCAGTAAACGGTTATTCGCCGAAATTGGAGTTAATCCCGACCGATTAGGTGCATTTATTACCCTCTATATCCTTTCTGTAGCTTATTCAATACGTGTACCGGTTATTTTATCAAAAGGGGCTAATAACTCATGGCATGGAGTGCAATTTCTCTTCATACTCATTTGGCCTTGGATTATCGCAATAGGTTTTATTATTTTAGCGTTATTTGGCTGGATAATGGCCAGTGCAGTTATTTGGTTATTAGCAAAAACTCTTGGAGGTAAAGCGGGTTATAAAGATACTTTAGGGATTGTAGGTTATTCTTTAGGTCCCTTAATTACTGCTTCCCTTATTGTAAATGCTCTAATATTCTTTTTAGGACCTGGATTAGGTACTGTTGATGCTAATACATGGACAAGCTATGGAATTTTTGACCTGATTTACATACCATTTATTGTATTTGTTGTTTATCACTGTGGAAATGGGATTCGAACTGCTCATCTATTAAACAACTATTACTCTTATGGGGTTGGTAGTACAATAGCACTCATCTATGTTGTGCTCTTTACTCTTCCTGCCATATTTTAAATATAAACTGCCTAATAAGTGAGTAAAGTTATTCTTTAAAAGTTCATTACCTCTTCTATAAGAGTATATTAATCCAAAATGATTTTAAACTTCATTGGAATTGAAAGAGACGGATCAATTACTCTAAATACTGTTTCAGATTTTAAAATCTCTCCAATTCTTTCATTGGATAAACTAAGTTTCTTCGTTTGATATAAAATTACCATTTCAGGACTTAAATTAAAGGAATACTGAAGTTGAGCTAAAAAATCATTAAAGATTTGATCTTTTGGAGAATGAACCGGAATGGCTTGTAAGTGAAACTTAGATGAACAGACAATACAATCTTCACGACGTTTCAAGGGAATGGAGGTGAAGAGACCAGCTCTTCCATCCCAGAAGAGGTATTCTTTTAGTGGAGATAATCCTTGGATTATCTTAAATGCTTCTTGAGCCATCAATCCACCAATAACAAAGGAAACACTAGATATTGAAGGAATAGTTTCATCAACACTCTCTTGAATCCGCTCTTTTTTACGTACTTCTCCAAAAGGTGTACACGCTTTTTGTAATTCCTCCTCTGGTATTAGTGATTGGCATTCTAAACATGGACTTACTTCTGGAATAATGACCTGAATATTTCCAAGAAAGCTGTACATTCCACCAGAAACCAAGGGGATTTTTTTCGCGGCGCAAAATGAATTTACCCATCTTCTTGTTTGAAAAGTATCTAATCCATCAAGAATTACGGTTGACTGGTCTAAATCACGATGAGAAATTTGTTCAATATGCTTATTGAATAATTTCAAGTTGATATCTGGATTTATTTTACGAAGAACTTCCCCACAAATATCTACTTTAGGGTATCCAACGTCTATAGGACGATAAAATAACTGTCTATTTAAATTACTCATTTCAATGGTATCAAAATCGACTAATATTAGCGTTCCAACTCCCGCCATCGCTAAAGAAGCTGCAGCAACAGTACCTAATGCACCAAGACCTATTACTGCTACTGTACTTTCTTGAAGCTTATCTTGATCCCAATCTTCAATTTGCAGCTGACGAGCATATCGCTGGTCGTTCATAGGATATTATTCAATGCTGTACTTTAAAAACTTAATCTACTTTTAGCCCCCAGTTGTTCTTGTAATCATATAGAGTTTATCCATATCCTCTATTCCTGCTGATTTTAATGTTTCACTTTCATCCAATTGTTTTCCCTGAAATACGAGAATCACTGAACGGCTGGGAATATTCTTTTCACTAGCAACTTTTTCCTTAATAGCAGCTATGGAATCAAGTTTTTCACATGTTAAAGTTATTTCTCCGCCCCCTATTGCTTGAACAACATTAATTTGCATTATAATCTCCTTCGCAAAATTTCCTTAATTATGCAAAGTGCAATTCATTTTTAAAATTTAGCGATCGAGGAATACGAATATCGATGTACTATATTCTTCATTCATCTTCATCCTCTAGAAAAGTTACTCCGTCAGATGTGATTTGATACCTTAAAGTTTTTGTAGAATGATTTGTACCTCTCATTTTACTAATGCGTAGAATACGTATTAACTCTCCCCTGACAGATAACATATCTAGATGAAATATGGAATCCGCAATATACTCTTCTCCAAAAAGAGATTGGCTATTACTACTTGAAAGTTCTGATATAGCCAATGTTGTTACATTTAACGCTGCTATATTTGATAAAAATCCAGTTGTTAATTTCCTTAGAAAACCAAAATCATTTCCATAATCATAAAAGCGAAAAGCAGCTAGAGGATCAATTACAATCCGTTCAATTTTTTTCTCTTCAACAACTTGACTAATATGATAAAAAACTTTATGAAGAAAAGTAGGCAGAGATGTTTCATCATAGGGAACACCTTCAGCTTCTATCATCATTTCGGATTCTTCTGCATATGTTAGGCTGTCAGGATCCCATAATTCCCATCCTGAAGGAGTAAAATCTAGCATAATTACATTTTCTGGTTCCACAAAGAAATTATGATCATAAAAAGAAAAGTTACTTGCATCTCTTCTAATTGCCCATGGAGGTTCTTGCATTGCAACTAATAAACCGTTCTCATTTCGGTGAGCACCATCAAGTAGAAAGTGTAATCCACATATAGTCTTGCCAGCTCCAGCAGGACCAATAATTAAATTCGTAGTCCCCTTAATAAATCCTCCTTGTGTCAATGCATCTAGGTAAGGGATACCTGTAGTTACACGTACTTTTTCAAACAATAATTGAACCACACAAAAGACTAATGGTAAATTTAATTAGCCATTTCATTTATTTAAGGATAGATTAGTATTAGAAAAAATATTTCCATTTAATGTTCTTCATGAACTGGTTTAAAAAACGTATCATTCTTCAAAAGTATTTCATTAACTAATATCAATGGATAGAAATTGAAATCAAAAAAAATCTAAGAAAATGGCGATAAATATCTAACATTGTCACTAATATATTATATCTGATCTTGGTTAAGTAAGAAATTACGTTTCACTCTTATTTGCTGAATCAAATGCGTAAAAGCAGATTCAATGTTTTCTCCGCTTCTCAATCCTCCTGGGTCCGACGCAACGGTACCAAAAACCGTGTAGATATGATTCTTTAACGCATAGTTAATAAAATGCTCTTCTAATAATGCAGGAGGAAGTGCACCAGGTAAATCTTGTTTATTAGCAATTACAAGAATGGGAATTTCTTTTGTGATTAATTGTAGTGCATCTTCCAGCCACTGTTCATCATGCTTGAAATCATTTCTAGCACTATCTATAACAAAAACCAATCCATCTGCTGTACGGACAAAACGTTCGTGATAGCGCATATCAAGAAATTTTCGTTGGCCTCCAACATCTATTAGTCCAACTAACTCCTTTTCGAAAACTATATGATTCACTCCAAATGCAATCGTTGGTCGAATACTTCTTGGAGGAGGATAGCCATGTTCTAGATAAAATGCTATAGTCGACTTCCCCACACCGCTGGTTCCAAGTAATACCACGGAATAAATTTCTTTTGAAGGGAGTTTCATTCTGGAATGATTCCTTATTCTTTCTCACTCCAATTTAGAGCCAATTGTGCAATTTTTCAGTTTTTAAATCGTGAAAAAAACACTTCACTTATTCTGAAGGGAAACAGACGTTTATAAGAGATTCGAAACAGAATTCATCATCGAGAACTAGATCACTAGAATTTCTCTTAAATTCCATAATTCTTCAGTATTTTGATTAGTTTATTTAAAATTGTCCTTAACGTCCAATTATGTTTAAGTTACTATGGTAAATTTTCGTAGAGGTAGATCACATCGGTTCCTAATTTCACTAACTTTACCTTAGTTTTTCTCAAGCGATTTCTTTCTTTTTCTCCTTTTGTTCTAAAGCTTAATTAATCAACAACTAATGTTTCCACTGAATAGAGAGGTGCGTATTTCATTTTTATACTTCTGACCTTATAATCCTCGTTTTATCTATCTTGCTCATTTTCTTGCTAATTATATTTAATTTTCATTTTTTTACTCCGAATATCATTGGACATATTTTATTCATCATATTTTTGAAAGAGAATTCTTCATGTACAGAAATGAAAGACAATGCAAAAAGAGCGAGAAATTGAGATTGAAACCCTTAAAACTCCCAAAGGTGACGTTGTCACCATAAAAGGACTTGAAACTGCAATAAATACTGTATATAAAGAAATAGCCTCATTAGATCAACATCTTGCCCAAGTAAATACTACATTGAATCAAATTAGTTCAGATTTATCCGATTATACACAAAAAATTGGATTTATTGGGGAATCTTTCGCTACACTTCTCACTTATTTATCAAAAATCGAGGCACAAAAGGGAATATCTCAGAAAATTATTTCGAAGCAGAAATCCATGACTAAAACCGATTTATTGTCCATAAAAGAAGACTTATCTCAGATTCTTGAACAGATACAAGATGCAGTGAATAAAAATGAGCAATAGAACCACCTCTAAACCAAGAAAATTTATTCTAAAATCAAATCCTATCAAACAGAGTTCTTCTACTGCAACTTGTGTCAAAATTCCGATTCTTGAAACGCCAAATCTTTCTGAATTCTCGGAAATAAATTTATTTTCTAAAACATATGATGAATGGGATCCATTTGTAAAACCTGAAAAGTGTATGATTTGTTGGAAATCCATCGGGATTGATGACGCATTCATGGAATGCCCCCACTGTGGACAGAAGGGTCATCAGGTTCACATTTTAAATTGGCTCTCTAAAAAGCAATCATGTCCGTATTGTAGAGAAAAGTGGTGACTTATTGGCCGTAAAAATATCGATAGAACTTATAAATTCGTTGATATTCGAAATAGAGCGTGTACTCTCCTCTGAGTTTGAAAATCGGCTAAAAACACTTCCAGTTAAAGTAATTAAACGAAACAATAATACAGCGGTTACTTGGAATATCTATCCCAAAGATCAAAATCAAAGTGATAAACTGTTAATAGAGTTAACTAAAACGATAGAGGATAACTTTAATAATATTGTAGGGGAGATTATTAAATTTAATATAGCTAATGGTAGTATAATTGATAGTGGAAACCAAGAATTTCAAATTATTACAGGAATGAGTTGGGAAGTATATTTATTTGATCCTGAGATTTTTATTTACATTCGTCTTCTCAATGAATCACGTATAACAGACCCATTTGATAAATGGTTATCAATCGATATAGATATTGTTGAACATTCGGCATGGTTTGCAGAATTAATAAATGTGAATTGAATTCATGGTATCATGCAATAGCTTTCCATCTTTTTGTATGAGACTCATATTCTGCCTTCCCTTCCTTTTTCATTTCTTCAAGAAAAGCGACAACTGTTGTTTCTGCTACACCAAGTTCTTTGAATGGAGTTTTCCACGAAAAACCCAGTATTTTTTGATATTCCTCTGCTAGATAAAACGTTTTAGCTTGTCCTGCACTCAATAAAAGGTCATATATCGTATCTTTTGTATGATTATGCTCAAACAATAGGTTACTAATATAAAGTTCTGTTGGTTTTGGAATTGGACTTTGATGCGAAGGGCAAATAACCTCTGTATTAAGTTTAGATAACAAATTTAATAATTTCAATCGTTTATTAGTACTTCCTGTTGAATCTATGAAGAAAGAAGATGGTTGGTCAGGATAAATATTCGCTTCATCACCAATGAAAGTACATTGACCTTTATATGCTTGGATTAATATTGAATCAGCAGAATGACCTCCACTGTGCTGAAGTATTAATTGTTCTTCACCTAAATCGATTGATTCACTATTCGAAAATGGTTGGATCAATTCTTCTTTTATCTTCCCAATTTTGGAAAAAAGAGAAGATTTCATCGCTAACCCATATTTAGAAACAGTTGTAAATTGTTTCTCTAAAATATACTTTTTTGCTTCTGTTAGCGCAGCAGTACCAGACTCATGAACGACAACTCTAGGTTTTATTTTAGATAATGAGCTGATTCCAGCCCAATGATCAGGATGTGTATGTGTTAAGATAAGATATCTAATCTCACTTGGATCTCGTCCTGCTTTTTTCACAAAAGATATGATACTTTTCCCTATTGACCTATTGGGAATGTCTATAATAGCGATTGTTTCATCCCCCAATACTAGGTAACTCGCATATTCTTCCCCTCCTTTTCCAGTATCATCTGTTACGCGATAGATCCCAGAGGCCCATTCAATAAAATCTGCCATTGATGTTCACCATGATTCATAATATTATCATTTTCTCATTTACAAAATGTATCCTATAACTTTAATCCTTTTCGGTGAAGGAGGCTCGTAGTTCGTCAGAGGTGAAATTGAACTAGAAAAAGATAATTTTTAAATATCAAAAGTGAAAAAAACTGATATCATGTTTGTATTCATCAGAGAAGTGTTAAGATTTGAGACTTGATGAGATAATTGAACACAATTATATCCCAGTTATTGACCCAACTATTCCAAATTCACCAGCGGAAAAGGGAGCCAACGCTTTTTTAGCGGAATATGGCGGCAGCGTAGAAAATGTGTGCTTAGTTTGTAAGAAAGAAGATGGATTAGTTACCTATCGAAGTGGGGCAGCTCCTAGTGATCGTACATTTGACAGTTTCTTCACCGATTTCACAGAATTAGCTAATGATTTAGGGCTAAAAACTCACGGTTTGAGTTATGCTTTCGGAGATTCTTATTTAGGTAATGATCCGAATTATGGAATTGGTCGTTCTGATGGTACAATTGTACACGATTACGTTGACCCATCAATGGAAGGATATTGGAAGCATTTAACACACATTGCCCGAGAAATAGCTAGACAACCTATTGAAACACTAATTTTTCAAGAATTCCTATTTCCCAGGCAGGAATATTCTTTCTCCCGAAGAGCAATTCGAAAATTCTCTGAACTTTCAGGAGTTAGTCTTGACACATCCTACATTGACATCCAAAAAGCTCCACATATTCAAAGAATTTTCGAAGACTGGCGTGCAAATCTTATTAGTTCAGCTTTTCAAGAAACAGTGGAGATAGCAAAAGGGGAACGTCCTGATATCGATGTTGGGATGATTGTACCAGTTGATCCCGAAACTGAATGGAATGAAGGATTTAATCGACATTTTGGTATTAATATTGATAAAATTATTGAAATCTCTGGATATGTGATTTATCATATTATGCCTTACTCCCCAATGTATCCTGAACCTGATACACCAGGATGGGATGTTTTGGTAAAAGCATTAAGAAGCAGTCCTCTTTACGAAGGAACAGGATACAAAAAAGATCTATTTGTTTGGGGTTTAGAATCAGAGGACGATGTTGACTGGTTAAATGCATTAAAAGATGAAGTTCGTGCTGATCGTATTTTTGCTAGGCTAGAACATCCCCAAAAGTATACAGTGAAAAGAGAAATTCATAGAGGAGTATAAGGTTATTTTACGTTAATACTCTTGATTCCAATGTGCATATTTATTCACATAATCCTTTAATTGTTCCATAAATCCATTACGATTTCTTTTCCATTGTTTAGAAGCTGTTGCATTTAGAGGATCGTCGGGATTAGGACTATTCAACAAGAATCGAATTGTTTCTACTACTTGTACAAGACTATATGCAGGACTCCATTCTTTCCCTAAGATCCCAACACATACTTTTTCTTTGAAGATATTCACATGCCATATTGGAGTTTTAAAGCGTACTTTTGGTGGTTGAAATGGATATTGTCTAGGAATTTTTATCTCTATAAAGAAAACTCCTCCTTCATAAGAACCTGATCCCAGTATTTCACCTCTCCAGTGAGTTAAATCATTACCTACGGTACGGAAAGTAGGTTGTTCTCTTGTGAATTCATGGGCTTCTATTGCTAAACGATCTAACCATTCTTCTTCAGTGAGCATGAGTATATCCATCATTATTTACTTTATTAAGTCAAGGCCAAAGGTTTCATACAATATTTTTGGTATTTATTGAGAGTATTACATGAAAAAAGTAATCACGAAATTCTATTTTATAATTGTACTCGAGTTGCGCTTTAAATCACCTCCTATAAAAAAATGTCCTTTCACCTCTTCTCAAGAAGTTGCCCCCACTTCTTGATAGATTTGCTCACGGTGGAATTCATCCGCCCAAGAGGGACAT
>SDBT01003512.1_pt1 | contig 27063 bp, 40 predicted proteins | sample 2277101 | NCBI WGS metagenome assembly SDBT01 (sample SAMN10404973, study PRJNA504765) | marine sediment metagenome | isolation source: marine sediment core GS10_PC15, 103 cmbsf | place: Arctic Ocean: Southern Knipovich Ridge | collected 2010 | reverse complement strand
CCACTCCTTCAACGAATGATTCTCGTCATGGCTGGCTCCCCCGTGCTGTTTATCTTGCGCTTCCCTTTCGCGCTCTATCTCCTTGAAAATTTCGTTTATCATCCCACCCCCTTAATAGCTTCCACCAAGCTGTTTTGTTTGGTTTCTAAATCCTTTATGAGTAAGGCTAGTTCACAGGTTTCGGTGTGTTCTTGGTCTTGTTCACGGTTACAAAATAAACAATAATTGACTGTCTCATATTGAGGAAAAGGTTTTTTACTTAAATAGTATGGCTTCTCAACAACACCGCCCCACTCAACATCCTTCAAAACCCCCAACACCCTCACCACCTCATCGAGTTGCTTTTGCATTGCGGCTTTTCCGTTTGTGGATAGGGTTTTTTGCCACACTTCACGCATATCTTCAATTCGTGACCACCAATTTTTAACAGTTCGCGCTGGGTCGTAGGTTAACCGTAAGCAAAAATCAACCACATCCCGCAGTTCAGCTTCACGCAGTTCGCTGGCGAGGAGTTCGTCTTTTACATTTTTAGCTTCCATTTTATTTCTCTAAACAGTTCCATTCCATATCGCGTTTTTTCAACTTAGCCCCACTGCCATAAAGCGTGATTCCGGCACGCATACAGTTATTTTTCGATGTAAACATAAGCGGCTCCTCTGTGTAGCGCGGACACTCCGTACTTATCAGGAATGTGATTATCAAGTACCAAGTCACGCGAACACCTTTTCGTGTATGTTTTCGAGGGTTTCTTTTTGTTTGTCTGATAATAACGACGGCTCCTCATCACTGACAGATTCTATAAAATCGGCTTCCCAACCGGTTAATTCTCTATTGTTGCGTTTGAGTTGCTCGATCATTTTTTCATAATCCATCTTAACTCCCGGTCTTCAGAGCACCGTTTAAGATTTTGACAGCGTTTGCCACAGGAGCGGGGTAATCCGGTGTCGGCACTCCGAGCTCTCGCAGAGCTCTCTCTATACAGGTTTTTAAATCGATTATCTCTTGCTTGAGTATTTCCGCTTCCATTTTCTATCCTCCGGTAAAAGTTTAAGAGGCTAGCCAACAACAAGTTGGCAGGGTCATGAATCCAGGTAACGAGCCTCTCACAACCTTTTCGCCCCAATTAATCTTATAGTTTTGGTTCATTTGATCAACCTCTGCAACTCAACAGCTAATTGTTTCGTCGCTCTTATATCCTCAAGTGCGTCGTGCGCCTTAAATTCAATGTTGAAATGTTGACAGAGTGTTGTCAGCTTTAAATTCTTAACATCGAGTAAACCTATATACCGCAACCACGCAGCCACCGACATGGTGTCGAGGGAGTGGTAGTCTAGCCAATAGTAGAGCGTATTGCATCCTTGCGCCTCAAACAGCTTGTCGAGGAACTTCCTATCGAACGAGGCCACGTTGTGGCCAGCCACTATGAGCTTGTCGTAGCGGAGGCCGTACTTCACGAATTTCTTTTTAAGTTTATAATGGACATCAAACGGGTCATCAAACTTCATTATTTCTTCAAGCGTAAGCCCATTAACTTTCAGCGCCTCCGGCTCTAATCTATCAGGATGTTTTGGCTTGATCTTAAAATGAAATTCGTCTACAACCTGTTTATCAATTTCAATAATACCTGCAATAGTTAACATCTCATGATAGCCAGGTTCTGTGCCGCCTGTTTCTGTGTCCATCCATAAGATTCTCAAAATTCACAACCTCCCCAACATTTAAAAGCTATGTATACAATCATTGCTAAGTACCCAACTAAAGGTATTAACCCTAAAACTATTAAACAATCAGCAATAGCGTTTTTCATTTACTGAGTCTTTCTAGAATAGCTAAACACCCATGTTTAGGAAGGTGCTTTGTTCTTGCACCCCATTTCTTTTTAATCGGCTTACCACTAATGATCCATGTGCCGTTTGAGTAATTCATAATTATTTTTGCCTTTGCTTTTTTGTTGTACTCATCCAATAACTCAAAGAACTGCTCTAACTTAGTATCAGGATGCCAAGTATTGATTCTCTGATAAGGCAGCCACTTGCCTCCGTACAGCGTATGCCCTTTTTGGATAATTAACACCGCCTGAATCCCTACGCCAATAGATGTTCTTATTGCTTTGAAATTTAGCAACGCGCCACCCCATCACCTTAGTTGCGAGAATTTCTAATTGTTGTTTTGTCATATCTTACGTTTCATCCCAAAATCTTTTTTCTTTATCTTTGCCATACGCCCATCAGGGTGATGGAATACCAGCCCCTCAATATCTTTAAGTCCCAACCATTTTTTTAATCCGTCAAATGTGCGCGGGACATCACCATATCGGGTCGCGGTATCGTGGGATAGTAAGCAATGTGTCTTGAACCCCTCCGGATTCCCCTGTATTTTAGGGCCGACCAATTCGTATGTCCCGTCTGTCAGATTGGGCCGAAAATAGCTGTGAAATGCCTCTAGGTGCCATTTATCTTCTGCCGCTACCGGAACCCACCCCACTTTTTTGCCGGTTGTTTTATCATGCGTTTCTTCTATAAAATCGCTAGGGGCTTCCTTCCCCTTTTTTATTTCACGCCGCTTATAGAACACCCCGTCTGCAATGGAGCAACAAGTCCCGTCATATTTTTGCGTGGCGGCCCCTTCGCCACTAAAAACCCACGCGCAATCAGGATGTGGCTTATCTAATAGCTCACGTATATTTTCAGGGTTACGTTTAAAGATAGTAGGTATTTTTTTCATTAATATAATCCTAACACACCGCGTTTTAAAAGTCAATGTTAATACAAAAATAAATGTAATTTACTTTTGTATTAAAGTTTTTACATCACCCCAGTTCGCGCCCACCTCCATGTCGACAAGTAAAGGTATAGATAACTTCGTGCTGTGTTCCATTATTTCCTTCGCCCATAACATCGTCTTTTCATTACTACTGCTAAACGAAAGTTCGTCATGAACAGTAAGCATCGGTACACTTTCATTACAAAGTCCGCTTTCATATATATCGACCATAGTCTTTTTCATAATGTCAGCAGCACTGCCTTGTACAACAGCGTTTAATGCTTTATGTGTATAAGCTCTTTTTATATCGTTACCGTATTCAGCAACTGCTGCTTCACGCCCAGTGATAGGAGGGTCAGTATTATCAAAATCAGCAGGTACCCAATCATTAAAACGTCTACGTCTACCCATAAGCGTGTGTACATAACCACGTCTGTTTGCAAGGCGTTTAGCTTTATCTGATAGTTCCTTTGCAAACGGAAAATATTTAAAGTATGTTTGCCGCAACTCTTTAGTTGCGTCCATTTCCATTTGTAATTTACCCGCAAGTGCTGCGATACCCAACCCATAAACAATGCCAAAGTTTAAGTTTTTCCCGTCTTTACGATCTATTTTAACAGTCGCTTTACCGTCTAGCAGATCAGATACCTCTTGATGGATGTCTGTTGAAGCATCGGTATTGTATCGATGTTTCAAACGTTCTGCTGCCTCACCAGTTCCCATATGCACGAGGTAGCGATATTCGATCTGTGAGTAATCAAGCTTGTACCACTGTTCCTTATCTTCAGGTATAAACAGTGACCTAATAATCTTACCGAGTTCAGGATGCCTAATAGGTATGTTTTGTAGATTGGGTCTTGATGATGAAAGCCTACCTGTCCTTGCACGTCCTGGATTGAATGAAGGGTAAAGCCTACCGTTAATATGCTTGCCTAAAATATAACCTTCGATAAAAGTAGATTTAAACTTTTTCCAGGAACGTAAATCAATGATCTGTTTTGCTATCGGGTGTTCATGATTTTCTAAGAAAGCTTTTGTAAATGATGGCTCCTTGGATTTTGGTGTTAGTGGATACGTTAATCCTAGCTTATCAAATAGCGGTGCAAGTTCGCTAGGCGCATCTACGTTGATACCACCTAAGATATCCGTGTCACGTTTAATACGTGTTTCAAGTTCTTCATTAAGGCGCTCAGTAGCTTCGATGTCTACCCTTACGCCCTTACGACTCATGGCTAGTAGCATTGGTAAGAGTCGTGACTCCAGGTCTGCGACTCTTACCAACCCCTCTTTCTCTAACAAAGGTTTTTGAGCTTCAAATAATTCTAAAGGCAATCTTGCATCTTGTTCAGCATAAGGTGCAACAAGTGAAGACGGCGCTCGCCAGATATTACCTGCGGGTTTGCCTCTAAAAGAACCCTCAAGCCAAGTGTACAATTTACTTGAATATTTCTTTTTTTGTAAAGCTCTTGCAGAGACACTATCAAGGTCATACTTGAAATGATTTTCATTCAACAAAAAATCATTCATTAAAACATCGTGCCAACTACCGCCGATCTTCACCCCGGCATGGTCTAGATACATTATGTCGTACAATATATTCGCACCTACCTTTGGTTGATCGCCACCGAGTGCGTCTTTAGCCCACGCCAGAACGTTACGCTCTGACAAATTTTCACCGAGCACATGGCCAAAGGGGAAGTACCAGGAATTGGTATAGCCGTTGCTATCTTGCGCAGCAACGGCTATACCACACATATAACCATCTCGCCTATGCCCTGGGCCTTTTTCTGTTAAATCTGGATCGTGTGTTTCTATATCAATAGAGATAACTTTCGCAGCATCTAAACGTGGAAACTCCTTTGGCATCTCCCAACCAGTGTCAGGTATAGGTAAAGGCTGCCGCTCAATTTGTAAGCGCCCTGCTTTTTGAACGTCTTGCCAGAACATTCCGCGTGAGTCGAATCTAATCATTTTATATGTTTAATAATATGCTCACCCAACTCAGATGATACACAGTTACGGAGTATCTGCCGTTTGTCTTTTATTTTATATTTAGATAGATCAAAACCCAGTATCTTTTCTAAATCACCAATTTTATTTTTGTCCCGCAACCCGATAGGTTTTAATTGAATATCATTAAGTTTCATGTTTGACCATATAAAATGCCGTGATATTTTTTGGGGCTTAACTAAAGGAGCATAATAACTGACTGTATTTTCGACAACCCAATCACCTTTAAAATGATGTTTTAAAAAAATGATCTCTGCATACAGCTTCATATCCGGATATATACCAGCGAAGCCTTTCCCCCTCACGCCTACGTTATACCTATACTGGCTGTGAGACGGACAAGGCGGACTCGACCATATAAAATCAAACTTAGCGTAGTGTTCTAATAGATAGGCGTGTGCATCAGTGACAACAACTTTATCATTTGGGTAATGGTCTTGGTATATTTCAGCAATGCCCTCATTATCCTCTATGGCAGTAACCTCAACATTTTTCCATAACCGCCTATTGCCGCCAATACCGGCGTATAAATTTAAAACTTTCATTTATACAACATTTCCTGCTCCTCAGCTTGTTTGATAACTTCCCTTAATATGTCGAGATGTCCGCCATCTTGTAGGTCAATTTCAAACTCTTCTTCACCTGTTTTATAATTACAAGTAACCTTTATCATGCTTAAATGACCGTTCGTCAAACAAATTTCGGCTTTCAAATTTGGATGATTGCTATAATCGCTGACTATCTTTTTCGATAGCATAAGATCAAAATACTCTACACGACGTTTACTTTTCATTTTAATATACCTTTCCCTAAATTAAATCATCGACAAATCTACCCTCACTCATACGCAAAAGTAATTTTTTATTTTTGGTGTTTCGTAAAAGTTTAGCTATACGCATAGCTTCTGTTTTTGTTTTAAAATATTTGTCTACATAAGAGACGCTCCATTCACAGGGGAAATTAAATAAGAATGCAAAACATGGTGCGTATTTCATTACTTTGATTTTCCTTTTAATCATGAGTGCAACCCCACTATCACACCTTGCAGCCCGCCCTTACCTTTAAACGGTACTGGCTCAGGGTACTTGTTAAAATCAATATGTGTTGCGACGCGCAGACATTTAATTAGAGGTTCTGCTCTGTAAAGACCTGCTGGCAAGTTTTTACACTCGACTTCAGCTCCTCCGCCTTCCAACAATATTTTATCTTCCTCGAACTTAATGACAGGGAAACCGCCTTTGTTAACAAATTGAGACAAGGTCTCAATGTTGTTAGCAAGGTTCTCTGGAACTTTACCAGTAGCTTTATCCTCAAACATCGCACTAACATCAGGCCATTGCCCTTCAAGTTGCCGTGCTTTAAGCCAACAATCTTTCATCGAAAAAGTAATCCAACTATCCGTCAAATGAATTTTCATTGGATCTTGATTGATGCGCAGTAATTCATTGATGGCGTATAGAGGCAGGAGTAATCTATCGTACGAGTGCTTGAAGGGCACTCGTACGATGGACACATTATTAGTCGCATAAGCGTAGTTGTCTTTTAGCAGTATACCGCAAGCCCAGGGGCGCGTGGCGTCTTGGGCTACAAAATCAACAAGTGTTTTAAGAACTTCAATCAAACCCTTTATTGGGTTTGATTGACCCTCCACCTCTTGCTTCGGAAATACATCATGCGCCATAAGAGGGATCGTAACTTTTAAGCCTTTACCTTTTACAAGTAACGATGATTTTGTAAGGGTGAGCGTAGGCTCGTTTTGACAGGAGCCCACAGCCTTAATAAATCGCTCTGCCGGTATCGTGATATTCATCCCTTTAAAGTCATTACACGCAGTATCAATAGCAAGAAACCCATTCATGCCTTGCAACCTGCCGTTGTAGATATGAAAGGCAGTTAGTACCGGCACCATATCTTTTTTAGACACAGCACCCTTTACGATATCAAGTTGTTTTTTCAATCGAATAACCCACGGTCGCGTTTTTTAAAGGTAGTTACACCCAGCAATTCCATTTCTTGGTACGTTGCAGCGTTAATAGCGTCTCTATAACTATAATGTTCTGATAACTGCTGAGGAGTTATATCATATTTTTCTAAAAGTTTATCAACCTCTTTTTTAAAGATGGGCGGCATTGTTGAATAATGCCAGCCATTCATTTTCTTTTTAGACGGGCTATCCTGTGAAAAAACTACCTTTATAACACCACTAGAAGTTGTAAAAGCGCAGCTACCAAAAACCCCTGTCATCAACCAACTTGTTGAATCAACGCTGTACCAAGGGTATCTGAACATTAACTTTTGATCAGTTAAACCAAAGCCGTGTACTTTAACCCGTGCAGTGCCGTCAGGATTTGTTAAATATTTATCCCATAAATCGTCTAGCCACGGTAAGAGCCACTTAGTGGTTTCAGGAACCATACCGCCAATAAAAATATAGTTGTACCCTTCATCTATATATTTTTTTAACCATTTAGAATCTTCCCTTGTATGGAAAACAGGTTGCACTTTGCATCCTAATGATTCCAGTGCTTTTTGATTATCGTAACTTTGCTTCTCATTTTTATTTGTGTCATCCAGGTTTGAGACACACGACCAAATGTCATTTGTTGCATTTATAAACTCAGCAAATTTATCTATACCGATTGATACTTTTTGTGTGTATGCTGTAAACGCACCTGAATCGAGGAATAAGTCCAAAGACCTTTTAGCAAGTGCTAAAAGGTCTTTGGACGGTGTGTTCCCTCTAACGTAACCGTGATAGTAGTAACTAAACAACCTGCGCTTGACATGCTTCGACCATTTAGCAGGTTCACCCGTGGCCTTTTCTATCGACTCACGCTCACCTGCCAAATAGACTTTCACTACTTTATCAACCCCATAAACTCATTGCGAGCCTCAGGCTTTTCCATGAATACACCTAGCATCTTTGACGTTGTTGTGGATACGCCTTGCAATTTAGTGCCTCTACATTCCATACAAAAGTGACGGCAATCTAGTACAACTGCAACGCCCTTTGGTTGCAGATGTTTCATTAAGGCATCTGCAATCTGTTGGGTTAGCCGTTCCTGTATTTGTAGGCGCCGCATAAAAATGTCAGCGAGCCGTGGGAGCTTGGATAACCCCACGACTCGCTTATCAGGGATGTAAGCAATGTGAGCCACGCCGAAAAACGGCGCGAGATGATGCTCACAGTGAGAGTAAATCGGTATATTTTTAACCAGTACCATTTCGTCATAACCTTCGGCGCCGTCTTCAAATGTTTTGAGTATGGTTGCTGGGTCAACATTGTATCCGCTCGTGTACTCTTTCCACGCTTTTAAAAAACGCTGCGGAGTTTCTTTCAGCCCGCCACGGTTGGGATCTTCACCGATATACTGCAGTAGGCGCAAACAAATATCATCGCCGCTAGTATCCTGGGTTTCTGAATGTTCCCAGGGGAAGACTATCCATTTGTCTTTTATGTTGCCGCAACGAGGATCAGTTTTATCAAAGAGCGCGGAAAAGCGTGGCCCTCGATACGTTAAATATTTTCCGCGCGTTTTACCTAAGTCAATTACATCATCGACTATTATATTGCAATTCTTATGCTCACAGACGATGGATGCTGGGATGTCCGCGTGATGAATTTTCATCATTAACAAAACTAGATAAGAAGCTGGTATACCTCCTCTTGGTACACCGTATATGTAAAGAGGTTCTCGATCTGATGGCGCCAGACCTCGATATATTTTGGCGCAATCATCAGCTATTTCTTTAGCGGCAACGATTAGATCATAAAAAGTCGGATACCATTTCTCACTGGCCATGATAATTACACCTTTCAAGTAATGGATCGACAACGTTTGCCTGTTGAAAGCCCTTAGCTCTAAGCAAGCAAGCGTGGCACTTACCGCATGGCGGGTAGATGCCATTGTAGCAAGTATGTGAATACGCGAGCGCTGACATACACTCATTGGCAAGAGGTAGCTGTACAGCCATTTCAACAGTCTGCTTTTTTGTGAGGTTAATGAGCGGTGTTTCGATTTCAATACCTTTATCAAGACCGTCACAAATCGCGTTCTGCATTGAAATAATAAACTGTATCCTACAGTCAGGATACCCGCCAAAGTCCTCCTGACTTACGCCAATGATGATCTTGTCGCAACCGTAAACATAAGCTCTGTTTGCTGCTACTGTTAAAAACAGCATATTGCGCCCAGGTACAAACGTATCTTCCAGCCCGCCCGGTAACGCGTCTGCTGATGCGTATTGACCGACCTCCTTACTAAGGTCAGTCAAAGGACTCGACCCTTTAAGAATATCGTCGATCTCTACAACCTCACCGGCAATGCCTGCTGAAGATGCAATCTTTATTGCAGATTCGATCTCAACTCTATGGCGTTGCCCATAGTTAAAGGTCAGTGTAATAACGTTATCGCGACCATATTTATTTATGGCATAGTACAGACAAGTTGTTGAGTCCTGCCCACCTGATAGAACTACTAGGGCTTTCATTTATTTCTCCTCATAAGGCGCAATATCATCAAAGATGATGGGGATGAGCTGTTTAAATTCTTTTAACATTGGTACAGCGATCTCTCTCATTTGCGGGTGAGCAGCTTTAGCCGTTCGTAAGTTAAAGAAGTGCCGCCATTCACGTAGGTTACAGGTCATCACAATTTCTGTTTTAAGGCTGTTAGGTAAAACAGAGCGGGCCCATTGCGCTGACCAGCCATAATCTTTGAGCATCCTTTTATAACTATGTTCGGCAAAAAGCATAACCGCCATCCACGATCTCGCGTCACTGGATAATTCTATGCTCCGCGCTGCCTTTTGTACCGAACTTATTTCTTCATTAAATAATTCATCAGGAAATTCGAGCCAACAAGGAGCTATGAAAGCAACACCACCGCTGTAATTGCAATACCGCGTTGATTCCTGTGAGTAAGATGCCAGGCGATGTCGCACAATCTCATGGGTAACACCACGATCACATATGATACGAACAGAAACCTTTTCATGTTCGATAACGCTTTCGTGTCCGCGTTTAAGGATACCCGCTACAAACTTCGGCGCGGACTCGTCAGTGATTTTATCTTCGGACTTATAACAAACTCGCCCAGCCTTCTCAATTTTTCGCAGCATTTCAAGGCCGTTTATCGCTTCAATTTCGTATGACGGTTTAACTATTTGCATTTATCGATCTCCCTTTTTAAATACCACAACGCTTTTTCTAAGTCTTGTTTCTTATCTTCCTTACGTCCTGCCCGGCAGATATACTTGACAGCATTACCCAGGCAAAAACCTAAATCAAATGCTTCTATTGCATGTATAGGTTGCATACCGCCTTTGCCTTTGTAGTAATCAGGTCTGATTGGGTCTGCCACGCTATTTTCTCCCAAAATTGGAGCGTATTTCATCATACGAATACTTTGTTGACTGCGGTAATGAGTTACATTGAAAATCTGTTAATAAGATATCTTGGCAAGAAGGTATACCTGCATCGGCTAATGTGGCATTATAAAGGATGACCATAGCCTTAGAAATATCACTGCTAGCTCGTTTATTAAAATAGCGCCGCCAAATATAACTACGTAGTAAAGACACCGTAGTGAAAATTACAGTAATCCAAAAACCATCAGTAACCGTGACTTCAACAAAACCAAAATAGGGCAGTACAAACATCGTCAAGATCCACGCAATAACAAACCCTGATCCGATGTTAAAACTGATTTCGACGGCTGATTCAACCTTGCTCTGCATACTGTTCCTTATAAAATAATTGAGGGAGGCGGGGAGTAATAAGCTCCCCGCCTTGGGAGGAATCGCACATGCGCTTTGCTTGCCACTCTTTTGTGATGAATTGCTTACCACCATCGAATACAGGCATTTCAAGACCACTAATTGTTCTATTAAATCCAGCTTTATCAAACAAGGCATAGACAGAGCGCCCGATCATTGCATTAAGCGTATCAACACCGAATAGCTCTAACATTGATAATATATAGTCTATCCCGCCTTTCCCACCAAGTGCTATACCGCCAAATGATTGATTGCCATCACCATAATCAAGATTTATGTTCAGCGTTAAAATGCCGTGGCCTTCTTTACCGAAAAAGACACTTTCAACTTTTGCTAGTTTCTTTTGCATCACTCAATCCCCAAATACTTATGGGTTTGCAGTGATAGGCGGTAGCCGTAACGCTTTACGATTTCGACGGCGAGCCTATCGTTCGGACTCACTGGCGTGTTATCACCCCACAAAGGCTGAATGTAAATGGGCGCTCCATTAAGCGGACGGGCAAGACCAACTGGCAAGCCATCATCTTCAGACAAAACCATGCCTTCGCCAACAACATATTTCCATGCAGTTGCTTGTTTAGCTACGTTACTGAGGAACTCTGTTTTTGGTGAGCAGACTAGCTCGGCAATAGGTTCATCGGGCAATGTTGGGAAACACTCTGTTGTGCCACTTGTCTCTATATGAACTTTATGTTTGTAATCAACAAGTCCTCTAACGAGACCAAAAACATCCTGCACCAAAGGTTCACCGCCAGTAAGAACGACAATACCTGTACCAAAAATATTAACTGCGTCAAGGATTTCTGCCACAGACATCCTCATCATGTTGTCAGTATAATTCGTATCGCACCACTTGCACTTAACGGGGCAACCGGCAAACCTGATAAAGATAGCGGGTTCACCGACTGCGGGACCTTCGCCTTGTATGCTTTTAAAGATTTCAATTATGTTAAGCAACATCAACCTCCATCCGGTTAAAGCGGTTAGTACGAAGGTCTATGTTACAGCGTGAACAAGTATGCTTATCAGGATAATGTTCCCATTCACGAGCACTTAGCGTACTAATAAGCGGCACCGGCACACCATTATCAAATAGCTTTCCTTCAACCTCGTCGTAATCTAAAAACGAACTGCCGCAGTTATGTACTAGCATTATCCCTCCCAATCAGCATAAGAGTTAACTGTTTCCCAGCAACGCACGCGTACAACGTTTAGGCCGTGATCTTCAATCAGCCTTTCAGCGGCGTACTGCGCGAAGTTCTCGGCTGTAGGATTACCATTAAGCCATATCACTCTGCTCCATAAATCATTTATACATGCCACATTACTACCTGCAAGCAGGTTGAGCATGGCAGCATCATCCTCTGACAATACAAGTGCATGGTCAAATGGTTTTAAGACTTGCTCTATGGCAAGTTTTAAATCTTTGAAGTCCGTTACCATACCATCATCATTGGGGCGGCCTTCAACAGTAATCTCCCACAAATATGAATGGCCGTGTATGAACCGGCACAGACCCTTATGATTTAAGAGTCTGTGCGCAGTTTCGGTACGGTACCGTTTAGTTACTCGCACGGTGATACCGCTTTTTGTCGTCCATCTCAAGTACGAACACGCCATCTTTGCCGGCATACTTTTTGTTTTTCAGATCACAGATAGCGGTCTTGATTGTAACGGCTTTTGCTTTCAGCTCCTTTACAATCTCATCCATCGTGAACTTGCGCTTTTTGTTGTTAAACAATTTGCGTAACCTGTCCTTCACAGATACAGCTTTCTTTTTAGCTTCCGTAGCCATGTCTTCAGTCTCCTTATTTAAATTATTATTTTGTGGTTGTATTGGATGATGGGACGGCGCCTTGCCGCACTCTACATATGTCGCTCCTCCTAAAGATAATTTAGTTCTGGCATCGTAAGATGCCGATTGATTACATTTTTTACAAACGGCTCTAATGAGATGGTTGTCTTGCTCAATAGGCCCTAATTCATGTTTTAAGGCAATCGCCTTGTCCATCGCTGGTTTGAGTAGGTCTTGCATGGAGGTCATGACGTGCTTTTAAATTGTTCGTGTATACAACCAAGAGTTTCCGTCATATTTACTTTTGCAGTATCATCCCAATGCTCGCCTGTTCTAACTGGCATAACAAGACCTAAGGTATCTCTACTACCAATACCTTTTACCAAAACGCCGTCCTCTTCTTTGCCGATAGCAAGCGTTACCTCGCAGTTATTATCCATAATTTTAGCAAGTTCATACAGGTATTTGGCATTTATGGAAAGGTATATTTTTCCTTTTAAATCCTTCGGTAATACTTGTTGGATGCTAGGGAAAACAAGTATTTCTTGATCAATAGTTGCATCGCCACCCGCGTTACTACCCTTATCGTAAGCTAGGTTGTCGATTACATTAAAGGTATGAAAATCAGCGTTTCCTTTAGGCTGTTTGCCAGTAAACTTCCAGCTCTGCCCTTGCGGAGTTTCAGCATCGTCAGTAATTTTATGAACTATTAATTTATGGCCGTCCGTTGCCATAGCCATGCCGTGATCAAATCTCACATGGCCTATTGTTTTACGTGACAGGTTTTTAGAACATATGGCTTGCATCTTTATTGCGGTCTTGGGTATCTGGTAGGTCTTCATTTATTCCTCATTAGTTATTAAGTTATTTATCATCTTCCCTGATTGACTCTTTTACATCTACTGCGCAGGTAAGCCAGAATTATAAAACCCTGTTTTTGCGACCACTAAGGTTTCCCCTGATACACTGTCGAACGCAAACCCGACGGACGCTCTGTCACCAAAGTAACCGTCAGGCACCGTGCCTCGTGAATTGATGGCCCGATGTGATCGCTCCAGAATGCCCTATGAACTGACATGAAGAATAGGATCACTAAGCAATCGTTCAACGCCCAATACCAATTCATTAGTACGAAGGCAATCTTCAATCGCCGTTACCCTGGCATCTTTTGATGCGCTTTCATCATGATGTAAATTAAGGGATGCCACGTCTTGCCTAACGAGCACCATTTTAAGAGCTTCAAGACCAAGGAAAAGATTCTTTTTAACGTCTACCATTTTAGTTACTCCTTAGTTATTAAGTTATTTATCATCTTGGCTATATACTACACCCACACGTTTTAAAAGTCAACCCTTATACTAAAATAAATTCCATTTATTTTAGTATAAATATTTCATATAACAACGTAAATATATTTACGTTGTTATATCGTTACATCGTATAAAACAAATTAGTCTGCGGCATGACCAATATCAAGTTCTGTTTGGTTCTAGTTACTCCAACATAGAAAACTCTGTGCTCATCATCTGGATCTTGCAGATAACCTTTATACGTTTGATAGGCCATATCTGTTAACAACACTACATTATCAGCTTCACCGCCTTTAACGCCATGAATGGTATTGATATGAATACGCGGAGGCTTATTAAGCCGCTCACCATTTTGCATACATTGCCTGTAGTATTCTCTTGTAGTCAATGCAATTGCGTTTAATGCTTCAAACCACGGGCTATCCACCATTAAGCCGTGATGTTCCTTTAAGGAGGTAATGTCAAAAAGCGCAGATTCATCTGCGTTTTTTAACATCTTATAACCCCTCTTAATGTGACCCGTCATCATATATTTATAGACGAGTTTAATTCTATCAAATGAAACTTGTTTATCCTTCCTCAAATCCTCCCAAGCAATAATAGCATCTCGGTGCAGCGTGCTAACACTATAACGACCTTTAATAACATATGAAAAGCCCTCGCCCTTAACCAATTCTTCAAACTGGCTGAGCAGGTAATTATTTCTAGCTAACAAAAGCCAAGTGTGTTCGCCGCTAAAATCTATTTGCTCAATATTAGATACCCATTTAATATTGCCTTCGTCACTTTTTGGTGTCCATTTCTTGGCGTATCTGTTTTTAATACGATCAGTAATACGCGTTGCTGCTTCAAATATTTTCTGTGGAAGCCGGTAACTGTGGTTCAATACTTCTTTGTTACCGTCTAAATTTAAAAATGTATCTATATCAGCTCCAGACCATTTATATATGGAATTACAAGTAACAACATCGTTAGCAATATACGTGTGATACTTTTCTACATCTAAGCTGTAAACTTTAAGGTGTTTTTGTTTTATATCTACGCTTTTAACTGGTTGCCAACTTACAGTTTTTGTACCTTCATAAACAGGTAACATCATTAACTCAGGCATGATATTACACGATTGCAATTCCATAATTACAGAACCTTTGGTATTGATCTGGTACTGTGTCCTGAACGGATACGAAATAGACCTGTTATGCTCTGCAAGGCATTGCGCTATTCTTGGTTGTAAGCAATTTTTATAGACATTATCAATAGTTTCCTTAGTTATATTGCTTGCGCCATAAACAGGTTCAAAAGGTATTTGCGGTATACCGTAGTTCACAGATATTATCTGTTCATAAGCATACGATTCTTGCGAATTATCAAACGCCTTTAGTATCCATAAAGCATCTGCTTTTTCATTATGGGCTCTGTTCCAGACGTGTAAGAGGCAGTGCCCTACTCTAAAACGATCACCCTGGCGCATTATATACACGACTCTCGTTAATGATTTCTTAACGTCCGGTACCCACTTAACTAGCCATTTATGATTTAGCGTTGCTTCAACAACTTTGTTGTCAACACTAAAAGAAAACATTTTACCTGTATAGTTTCGAGTAGCTTTTTTAAACTTGTAACCACCATTTCTTTTGCCGTAGACTGAGCTATCTACTTTGGCATAAGATAAAAGCCTATCTTTTTTGTAATTTAAACTATCTAACCTTTTCTTTCCTTTTGTTGTCTCAATTAAAGTATCCCCTGGCTGGCATTGATCATCATCGCCCGCAATGTACTTAACAGGAACACCCTTAAAAATTGCTTCTACAAACATCCACTGTAGCCGTGATAGGTCTTGCGCTTCGTCTATAATGACTAAACTTAAATCCAAAGGATTTAAATTTAGGCATCCCTCCAGCATGCCTGTAAAATCTATAAGTCCTATATCGTCCTTGAATTGACGTAGCGTTGAGGAAAACTGTAGTGCTTGATGGTAACTAATATCTTCAAATTGACTTAGCTTCCATTGCGTTTCAATATCAACACAACGTACTCTTGAAAGATTATCTATCTGCATTAACTTATCACCGACCTGCGAGCCTACTGGCATTCCCTCTTCAATGGAAAAGTTCTTAATGCTAAAACTAATTCCGAGCATCTGACCTAACTGTTGATAATGGGAAACTGACATTACATCTGCTTTATTAAGGCGCAATTCCTGAAACGCAAGTGAATGAAGCGTCCTGAAATACGGCAGCTGCTTACGCTCAAAAGAAAACTTTTCACACGCCCTAGTAATTGCCTCTTGAGCTGCTTTGCGGGTGAAGGAAACATACGCTATGGCATTTGGACGAACACCCTCTGCGAGGTGCTGTTCGACCAAACTCAATAACTTAGTAGTCTTGCCAGTTCCAGGGGGACCAAGGAAGAGGGTTTGGGTTGTCATACTTCATTACCCCATGCATCCCAGCCTTTTTTCTTGTCTCTCGCAAACAATTCAATGCGCGGTAGCTCGCCACATAGTTCGACAATCTTATCAGCAAAAATATCAGGTTTTTTCGAATGGGTTTCTACTTTAGCTTCTACCACTGACCTAATGCTCCTGTTAATCGGTTTCATTTTTCCTTTAACAGCTATCAAGCAGCATTCAGAACCAGCCCTAGTCCAAAAACCCATGCCAAAATGCTTCTTGTCTTTTTTTGTTAGCTTTACCCAATTAAAACCTGTCATGGTTTTAATTTTAAAGCCCCATGCTTCGACTAAATCTATAGCTTCTTGAGGTTGGCTTGCTACCCACCACATGAACAACACACAATTATCAGCAGCGAGCTGTCCTAAATTCAATTTTTTAATTTCTTTTATAGTAAGCGTTGCGTACTTATGAGATGCCCTTGACTTTAAAGAACCGCCTGTATTTTTATTATTAAATGCCCAAGGAGGATCTGCATAAATTATCTGGTATTTCTTTTTCGGTAAATTATTCACGCACAATCCTCTCTTGTTCAGCATTCCTGCTTGTAATAGCGACAGGCATTCTACCGTTAGGAATGAACCTTAGTTTAGGGCAAACCTGTTTAAGACAAGTGGCGTCTTCATGACGCTTACAGAAATGCCTGGTTCTTCCAAAAGCTGAATGTCCCTGATTGTATTCATATAATTCACAAGCCCACCTGAAATTATACATCCGATCTTTTGTGAGTTTGTATCTTGCTGCGTTCATATGAACCTTCCATCCTTACCACGGTGTCCTACTGCACATTCTTTCGACATTTCGCGTTCCTGCTTAGACTTACAATACGGCTCCAACGCCGATGTATGAAAACCTGAACACGCCTCGATAGGTACCCTAACTGGTTTAAGTGTAGGATAAAATGAGATCAATACATGAGGTACAGCTTCTCCTTGTTTAAATGAATAGCTATTACCATTCCATGTAAGCATACCGTTGTAAACATTTCGCCAACCTACAATCCAACCAACCCGTCTTTCGATAGTTTCTTTTACCCAAGTAACGCAAAAGTTATTTTCAGACGCGTTTGCTTTCTGCCACCTTTTATATATCTGTGTTACTGTTACGAGCTTGCCCATGATGGCATATTTCTTTTTCATCACATATCCCCCTCAACCCTTGGCTTTTCAAATTCTTCATTTTGTTGCGCAAAACTTTTAATCCGCCAGCACGTTATAGATTTACGAAGTATCGTAAACTGGCAATGCTCAGCTTCTAAACGGGTTTTAAAAATACTTGTTATTTTATTAGACGGCAGCTCAGTAAATTTTAATCTTTGGAGATACTCTTCAAATTTAGTGCCTCTTATATATGTATAATCTCCATCGATCCAAACACCGCCAGTTACTAAGATTTGTTTATGGTTAGATTTATTATTGCCTGTACAATAGGCTTCAAGATGCTCAAGCAATTTTCCTGCCGGCGTCATGTTTTCAGGAGCTAGCCGTATTTCCAAAGTCTCAAGCAATTTAGAAACCTCTATATCCCATTGCTTATTTTTAAGCCTGGGTAAAAGCACATTCAAAGTTTCAAATACTCTGTTTCTAAACTGACCAAAATTAAGGAGTTGTGCGGACGTTAATTCTATACGTTGATCATCGAGCTGCATTATATAAATAGGAGGTTCTGTCGCTATCTTAACAAGCGAACTTATGGTCACTTGAATTTCATCATGGGTACCTATGCCGTATTCAAGTTTACGACATTCTTCTTTATTACAACAATTGACTAGCGGGGACGCTGCACACTTATAAAAATAATCTTTATTTTCCTTTGAGAGAGACCTTAAAATACCAAGCATTTCTGTAGCTTGCAATGCAGGACTGCACACTTTTTGATTGAACTCTTCAAGTTTGCTTTTCCAATCGTCACCAAATTTACGCTTACAAAATACACCGAACGAAAACAGCCCGTCATTACGATACCCAGCAGGTATCCCACTTTGACTTAATACCTGAAGGCATGGCGGAGCGTCTCTAAGTTCGCCTTCTATTTCAATTTGAAAATTAGTTAAATCTTCTTTTGATATTCGACGTTTATGGGCGAGCCTTAGAAATTGATCAATTGTCAATCGTTTATTATTGTGAAAAGCGTATCTATTAGAATCATCGCCCCCGTAATACGGCACTGAAATTCCGTTGCCTGTGTCGCGCTTATTTGCAAGCCTGATTTGTTTAGGGAAAATTTCATACGAGTAACCAAGCACCATAGCAAACATGCGCAGCTTGCTTACTATAAATTTAGCAGACATTGCATGCTCTAAAAACAAATACAGATGCGCACCACCACTTTTAGACCTGCAAACTATAAGCGGTATGCCGAGCTTATTAAGCTTATCTTCTAATGATCGAAAATTAATTGTATAGTCATCTATATCAATAGCACCGAAGTTTACTTTCGCGTTATCCATAATCGGTATTATGGATAAATTTTCTTCGCCTTTTAAATGTAAATCCCAAATCTCTGGGGTTACATCTTCGTGAACTGTAAAAGCACTAGCTTCTACTTTTTCACCGGCCTTGACTTCAACAGACTTAATGGGCACCCTGACATACGCTCTGTCTAGTCCTTTAAAGAGCTGCATAAACTCTTTTATAATGTCCAAGTTAGCCTCCTTTCTTTAAAACGGGGCGTCACAATTTATTAGTGACGCCCCTGTATTCAACGCCCATGCCTAAGCGTCAAATTAATTACATCTGGCCTTCGTCTACAATTTCAGCTTCAGTAGCGCTTTCAGAGGCCTCAGCGGGTATCGCTACCTGCATTTTACCATCTGTAATTTGTTTATTCGCGTTGCGCGACTCTTCATACATTTCGGGGTTATCGAGCATACGATTCTCGATTTCAGGAACCGTGAAATTGAAATACTCATCACCCCTGTTGTTGCTATCAAGATATGTCCTAAGGCGATAACTGTAAGCGAATGTCGGCGGGTTAAATTTCCCTGTACCGTCACTGCGCGGAAGCAAGATACCACGAAGCTTCGACATAAATTTGCCGCTGATCTTGATCTTGGAATGAGAGCAACTCATAACTGCCATGTCGAAGCCGCCGTCTTTTTTCAGAATAAGAATAAAGTGATTGCGCGTATCGGCGAGTTCATTGCCGTCCTTATCAAACATCTTGAACTCATCTTTGGTACCTTTGGCTCCAGGTGTCGCTGCTGCATAACGCGGATCGTTAAGCTGCATGCGTCCGGCAAAGCCACCGCGATCAGGCCTCCATATATTGACGATACGCTCAAAACCGACGGGCACAATTTCGATGCCTTCATCGCCATCAAACACTTCGCCGGTGCCGGTGTTATAGAGCATACCTGCTTCAGCACCTTTGATGTATTCGTCTTTTTTCTTATTTACCTGCGGGGACAAAGGCTGCAACACCGTAAGGTAGTTAACTGCAAAGCAACCAGCATCAGCACCTTCCATGCCGCTGCCTGAATCTTTTGCAAGCTGCTCAAGCATCTCAGGGCTAAGCTCTGCTTGTTTTTTACTTTTTGTAACCATTATGTTTTCCTTTATTTGATAGTAGTTGTTCGATATTCAAAAATACCTAATTCTTTAAACGGTACTTCCACGCCTTGTTCTACGAGCTCTTTGATCATAGACTTAAACGTGCCAGAGTTTACCGTTGCGCTACGACTTACATTTTCATGTTTTTTGTCTAGCTGCTTAAAACACTGGTCGGCTTTTTTATCGTCTCCTTTCCCAAATAAAATTGCCACTTCAGTTTTAATAATTCCCGCGTCGCCTTTTTCACGCACAAACTTTAAGACTGCTGGCAATTTTTTACCAATATGGATTTTCAAATCCTCTTTAATTGATACTTCACCACCAGATTTTAAAACCACTTTCAAGAGGCCTATCTCAGTCATAAGTTTTGGGATCTTATCTTCAGATAAACCACGTTCCTCTACTTTCATTTTCTTTAAAAGATCCTCAGCTTCCTCTATTGAATCACGCTGCATTTTTAGCGTCTTAGCTAACGCGGAAAGCTCAGTCATTTTCTCATTCGTTAGCTCCTGCGCCTCAGGTGCGTCTTTTTCTAAATCAATCGCCATTAATAATTACCTCCTGTACTTTATAATCTTGAATATAATTCTGCCAAATTAAAAACTTAACTCGGCCCCCCGTCTTTAACATTGCGAAATATGTAGCCATACCCATCTGAATAGGTGAGCCCATAAGAACTAAATAATCATCCTTCGTAAAATTCTCAAAGGCGGCTTCTATAATTGGCAGCTCATCGGTTATTGATCGCACACCACTGTCAAGAACAACCTCAACTTTACCAAATCTTTCCGCTTCGGTGGGAGCGATCCTGGGTATCCATTTGCCTTCTTGTTTGTATTCAGGTATTTTTACAACCAGTACTCGGGCTGTCCTTATATCCATTCACTCACCTCATCTCCTGTAATAAAATCAGCCATGTCCTTTTTCGCCCGAAGCGCTTTTAATATTTTTTCGTCCACCGTGTTCGGTGAAATTAAATCTATATAAGTGACTTTGTTCTTTTGCCCTATACGATGGCACCTGTCCTCAGACTGTAAACGATCTGCATATGAAAATGAATTGCTGAAATATATTACAGTGCTGGCTCTTGTTAATGTAAGACCAAGACCGGCGCATTGTTGATTTGCAATGAATATGCGCCTATCACCAAACTCTTGAAATGCCATTATTGCGTTTGCTTTTTGCTCATCATTACACCCGCCATAATAAGTTACACAATGCCCTGCATATTCAAGCTCAAGCGCCTTAATCTCATCGGTGAAGCGGCACCATATAATGATGTACGCATCTTTTGGCAGCCCCTCAATTATTTCTTTCACTTTGTTAATTTTCGGGTTAACTTCAAAAGCTACCTTTTGTACCCTGTCCTGCAATTCAACCGGTACAAAACCGCCAAGTATTTGCTGCAAACGCAGTATGCGAGTAAGAGCAAGTGAAGCCTCAACAATACCGATAGCGCCCGACTTGCCTTTTAATTCAACAATAAACTCGTCACGTAGTTCGCTATAGACCTTCCCTTGAATGGCGGGAAGGTCTACATAAACCTTTTCATAAACCTTTGCTGGTAAATCAAGACAGTCTTTTTTAAGAACTCTATATGAGTACGGCGCAATGGATTTTTTTAACCTGTCAAGATTTTTATATTTAACAAGCTGTTGAAACGGTTTGCGCCCCTTAAACGTCATAGTAACAAATTCACCATACTCATGTTTAAAACCAGTAAAGGTTGAAAAACCTGTAATAGAGGGGTCAAGAAATTTGAACGGTGCGAACAAATCAAACGCGCCCTGCGTGACCGGTGTACCTGTTAGGATTCTAGTTACTTTTATATTCTCTTTTTTCCCTACTTTCAACAATGCTTTTGTGCGCTGTGCTTTAGGGTTTTTCATAATCTGATTGGCTTCGTCTATTATCATATAGACTCGCCGGTTTTTAATGAGCCCCTCTATGTACTGTTGTCCTTTACCGGTACTAAACGCCTCCGCATTAATAGCAAAAATCTTAAACAATTTTTCTGGTTGGAACGCTTCTATAAGTTGTCTTAGGTTCCGCTGAGCTTTACTCTCTGTTGCTGTCCAGTAGCCAGCCATAAACTGCCCTTCTTGCAAAGGTAGGTGCGCTGGGACCTCGTTTACGATCCAGTTACGGTGGACGCCGTTAGGCGCAACAATAAGCATGAGGTCAATTTGGCCTTCAAGAAAAAGATTTGCGGCATCAACAATAGTCACCCAGCTCTTGCCTGTCCCCATTTCCATAAGGAGAGCATGAGCGGGTTGATTGTGGATTCGTTCGTAAGCTATTCGTTGGTGGGCGTACGGCTTGGTCTTAGTTATCATTCAACGTCCTTTATCAGTTATCAGTTAGTTTGATGATTATACTATCTAGTTTCAAAAATGCAATGAGAAAGTGTTATATATAGAAGAAAAAATAAAAAAATAATAAATTTTGAAGCGAACTGGCAAACACAATTCACATTTATTCATTAACTATAATGTTTATATATAGTTAGCTAAGTGCCGGTTGACTTTGAAAATAGCAAAATACAAGCGAGAAAAGGTAATTAGCTATAATTATATGTTTGTAGCAACACCTTAAACATATAATTAACTATAATTATATGTTTTGTCACATTTTTATCATCTTTGAACATGTGAATATGATAATAGATACGCCCTAAATCAACGTTTAACGAACTTTATACGGTCTTTTGTACTTGTCTATCAAGACTATATTTAAGGCGCGTAAAAACGATTTTTGTTATAAAACAATGACTTATCTAACTCTTAGATTGTAGCAAGATAGATTTGTCCTTTGACCCTTTTGAGCTGCCAAAATAGAATTGATACACGTCTTTGAAAGTTGAGGCCAATATACCTAGTAACATAAAAAGTATTTCTCTTGATTCAGTGGAGACTTTAAGACCACCCATAAGCGCATAGATAACGTAGAAAAAACCTCCGACAGCAATCACAGCAAGGGCGGGTTGTATCCATGCCTGCGCAGTATCTTTTAAGGCAACGGCCATTGAACGGGCGCCCTGGCGATCTTTAAGCAACATCCCTAGTTCCTTATTAGCAAGCTCCTCCATCGCTACCTGAAGTTCAGCTGTTTTTTCGCTCGACATAGAAACCAAGTCACGAGCTAACTCGTCCTCAGTCGCGGTTGGTTTGCCAGTAAACTTTCGCATAAGACCGAGTGCTGCGACAGATATACCACCAGTCGCTGGCGCGAGTATAGTAGCAACTGTGCTCGTAAAAGAATTGTTGATCAGTTCTCTAAGTTTCACTTTGTTCTCCTTATAGTATCTGGGTGCACTTGGATATGTAGATGGAAAGCGTTGTCTCCGACCTTATGTAACTGAGCGCACTTAATATGAGGACGATCAGGGTCATATATCCACTCTTTATTAATCGCTGCTACTAACGCTGCATTTTGTGATGCTGTTAAAAGCCGACTGCGTAGATCGAAACCCCTGAGAGGGTAAACCATGTGGACGGTAAGCTTCGCCCGTATCTCCTCGACCGTGTACAACTTCCCTGTTTTTTTATTTTTCTGGGACGAATACAACCTTATGTGTGTTGCCATAGTCCTTAACGAACTCGTCATTACGGGCTCTATCTCGTGCAGTGTCCGGTAATAGTTTTCAATCCAGTGGCCTATCGCACGAAGGGTTGGGTGCGCTGTGTAGAACCCGTTATAGATCTCTTGCGTTTTAGGTATCATTTAAAACATCCCCTTAATAAGTTGTGCAGCTACAACCGTCAGTATGGCTGAACCTATTCCAAATATACCAGCTTTTACTTTTAGAGCCGCCATATCTGCTATCAAATCTTTATCTTGATCAAACAATTCTTTTGCATAGTTATCGTGCGTTATTAGTTTTTCAAGCACAAATTTTGCGTTCTCTTCCCAGCTTCCGTGCGCCATTTAATCCTCCTCAGTGCCTCTATAATAAGACAGTTCGCCGCCCTCTTCTTTCGTGATGTGCTTTAACATGAGAATGAGAGGCATAAAAGGAAACAGCGCGAGTAAGCGAAATGACATCTCCTGCGATGTTATTAAAAATCCTATAGAGGCGTCTTTATACAGGACTACTAAACAAGCAGTAAGATATATAGCTACAAAAAACGAAGTGAACCACGCAAGGCTCAGGTGCTCGCTCCTATGTTGCCGCTGCGCCTTTGTGTGAAGACAACGTTTATTAAAAACCGTTTGTTGCCAAAAAGTTCTGGACATATAAAAAATTACCAGCCCCGCAAGGATTGGCAAAAGGTCAATCACCAAACCGAATAAGAATCTCATATCTTTTTCCTCTTATTAATGAGTATGTTTTTCATCTATATCTCCGCGTTTGCTGTGTAATGGTATCGGTAAAGTTCACTCGCCGTTAAACCTGTTGCGCTGAGGTTCATTATGCCGCTTTCGCCCCTGGCTGCACCAGTAACAGTGACGGTGCCACCTTGATCTACATTGGCAGCATCACTAACCTTTGCAATAGTCCCGTCAAAAGAATAAATAACCACTGTTGGCGCAATCCTCATACGCACCGGAAAAGCGCCGGGGCCGTTTATATCTGTTGTGACTGTCGCGGTGTTTTGCCGCTGTCCTGAATTTATGCTCGGAGTTCCCGGTGCTGTGGCAAGGTCGTAGGTCTTTTGAAAATATCGTTGGCATAAATCAAGCTCCAACGCAAACGGCCTATGCTCAAACGCAGTGGCAAATGCGCCCTGCTCAACTTGAATGAGTTTGACCGTACCCGTTCCCAGCGCACTCGAAAATTTGATAGTCGCGTTTGCGCCGCCCGTTAGAGTAAAGGTATCACCGCTTACTTTTGTCACGGCGTCAACGGTACAGACAGTATCGCCTGTTGCAACAAATGAAATAGTATGCGTCCCGCTTTGAATATTTAGCCCTTCGATAACTTGCTCAATGCCGCCAGCAGGTAAAGTTAGAGTGACAACATTTTCAGATATGGCAAAGCCAAGACTTTGCGTTGAGCTAACTACTCTCCACCTGTCTAGCGTGTATTCGTTAGCCCCCGTGGTGTTGGTTGCGCTTATATAGGCACGCTGATTGACTAGCGGGTTACCGTTGATAATAAGGTTTTTATATGTGGACAATAATGATAAAAGATTCGCGACAGTAACGTGTTTGGTATCCCCGCTATTTACTGTAGGAACTTCGTCTGTGCCGATAGGTATAACTATTGCAGGGAGATCAGATATTTTTGTATCGGCCATAATTGTTACCTATAGTGTATAATATAAACGTGAAAAAAATAGCGTTCTTATTTGGTTTTTTATTTCTCCTAAATCACCCTGTTCATGCAGCAAATTGGACAAAGCAAGATACTCAGCTTCAATTAGCTTACACAGCTCTTCATGTAATTGATTGGGGGCAGACGCGCTACATCGCAACGCACGAAGAATACTATGAAGTGAATGCTTTCTTAGGCAAAGACCCTTCAATTCAAAGTGTAGATATTTACTTCGCTTCCACGCTTGTAGGGCATACGCTTGTATCATATCTGCTTCCACCTGATTGGCGCAAAATATGGCAGATAGTCTGGATAGGTGCGAAGTTCAAAACTGTTGCTGATAATTATAGTCTTGGTATTAGTATTCATTTTTAATTCTCCTTTCTACGTGAACAGTGAAGTTATAAGTTTACCGTTAGCGCCGCTGGCAACCCATAAAGCAAAGTCATCGTTATTTATTGCAAATACGCTATCCCCGGCGAGGCCGGGTGTGCGTTGTATCCAAGTAATACCATCAGAGGACGTGGCAAGCTTGTCACTAAAAGCTACAGCCACCCATAGACCGCTGGCAGAGCCGTGCGCTACGTCCTGAATTTGCTGCGCTCCAAAGCTTGAAGTACGAACTGTCCATGTAATGCCATCTGGTGAAGTGGTAAGGCCAGCCCCAACTATTACCCATAAACCTGAACCATCATGGTCAACGTTATTAATAATATTAGTCCCAAACCCTGAAGTACGCAACGTCCAAGTTATGCCGTCTGGCGAAGTAGCCAGTTTACCAGAGCTACCAACTATTACCCATAAACCTGAACCATCATGGGCAACGCCATTAATATCAGTTCCGCTAAATCCCGATGTACGCAACGTCCAAGTTATGCCGTCTGGCGAAGTAGCCAGTTTACCAGAGCTACCAACTATTACCCATAAACCTGAACCATCATGGGCAACAGCGGTAATAATGTCAGCCCCAAACCCTGAGGTACGCAACGTCCAAGTTATACCGTCTGGCGAAGTGGCGAGTGTAGGCGTAGTGTTACCCCCAGCTATTACCCATAAACCGGAGCCGTCGTGAGCTGCGCTACGCACAGACTCTGAACCGAATCCTGAAGTACGCAACGTCCAAGTTATACCGTCTGGCGAAGTAGCTACTTTTCCCGCGTCCCCACCTATTACCCATAGGCCAGAGCCGTCGTGGGCTGCGGTACTGATAGAAGAGGCCCCGAACCCTGAAGTTCTCTCTGTCCAATTAGACGCGGCAAACGTTGCCAGTGTAACATTCCTACTTGCGTCGACTAAATGCTCTGTTACGGTAAGCCACGAACTGCGAATACCAAGCGTGCTAATTGAACGCGCCCGGACATCGTAAGCTATATCTTTTATAACCGGCGAAATGAAAAACTCTAATTCTTGGAAAACATCTACACTGCTCACAGTCTGCCAAACAGTCCCGTCAGTGCGTTTAAACTGTACTTCATACCGCGCAATCGTATCGCTGACCGGCGCATCCCACGTTACTTTAAGGCGTTCCGTTATAGTGCCGTCCTCATGTACAAGGCTTTGCCCAAGAGACACAATAACTAAATTAGTTGGCGCTGCGACAGTGAAAGGATCAGGCAAATTTGTATTGGGTGCAAGGTCAATGACTGTCTCCTCGCCCTTATTCCAGTCGTATATGCCGCTCGCCTCTTCATTGAGCGTCAAGTCAATAGAGCCGTCGGGGTTAAGCGTCCACTGTACTATCTTAAACTGTTTGCCTGCCGCGCTTTCCATAAGTAGAAAATCACCGCTTTCCATAAGTAGAAAATCACCGTTTTCAAGTAGTATACGGTTACCTGTTGAACCGCCCCAACCTAGCTGGTCAACATCGATCCGCACAACATCATTAACCACTAACTCAAGTGCTGACAAATTTGCAGGAAAATTTAAGGTGATCCCTTGCCTGGATTTCTCCAGAGCTATTTTAGCAATACGTTGCGCCCTCGTAATGTTGGTAGTATAGCCGAGCTCTATATCGGCGAATATCTGTTCGTCGCCGTCTTGCGTTTTATATAAGGCGTTGGTTACAGGTGGAAAGTCTACCGGCTCATAGAACTGGTCTGGATCTGAGAAAGTGCCTTTGATCGCGTTAAAAGAATCTGCCCTGCTTG
>SDBT01003511.1_pt1 | contig 27063 bp, 36 predicted proteins | sample 2277101 | NCBI WGS metagenome assembly SDBT01 (sample SAMN10404973, study PRJNA504765) | marine sediment metagenome | isolation source: marine sediment core GS10_PC15, 103 cmbsf | place: Arctic Ocean: Southern Knipovich Ridge | collected 2010 | reverse complement strand
GTGGCTACTCTTTGATCGTTTATTGCATTCGGATCGGATAACCTAATAGTTGGAACTGTACCTGATAAATGAAGGGCTTTTCTGGGAACTGCAACTCCAACCCCCAATCTGTTATTTACATCATCGTAAACGAAGTTAGAAAATGCACCAAACAGTCCAGCATCATTGACTTGAATCTCTCTATCATCCCCGGCAGCTGCAATTCCACCTCTACCGGCGATGAATTGTCCAAACTTCACGAACTGACAATCATGATAGACAACATTCTCAAAGTTCAGATCAGTGAACACTTCTACCTGCGTCATCTCGTCCCACCCGGGCCAAGTCACCACGTTCGGGGCAGCCGGATTCGCTACAGTGTCGTGTCGATCATCCCATGACAATATCCAGGTCTGAGTCTCATAAGACCATGAAAAGGAAAGATGATGCCAGTTCTCAAAGTCCTGCCAATCGGCTTCATCTAATTGTATTTCAGCATATACTGCAGGGTAATTAGCTAGATCTGGATATAATCGAAGTACACTGTTCGGTGTCGCGGCATCATCGTATTCCCATCTGATAACTAAACTTTCCGCATCAACAGGGGTTGCATCATCGCTTATCTGATGGACTGAAAGAACATATTCATAATCTTCTCCAGACGGTGTCGCTACTTCTCCGAATCCGCGGAGCCAAACAGAGAACACGCCATTATCATTCATCATCACGCGACTGGAGCCGAACATGTGGAGACCTTCAAGAGCAGCGGCACATCGATAATTCGCGCCATCATCGACACCACTACCAGACACAAGAGCCGCCGCATTGATTGTTCCTAGATTCGCATGAGAACCGCCTTGGGCTACGAGACCGGCCTGATAGATTCCGTCCAAGGTATTTAGGTTGACCGTAATAACCCCGGTCTGTGGAACCTTGATAAAGCTGTCCCCACGGTGCGGGTGAAACGGTTCATCCATCGGGTGATTGCGTTCGGCTGATTGTCGCTGATTCTTACGTTTCAGGTGTTCCTCAACTATCCGCATGGGATGGTCACGTTGCGTTATGCGTCTGTTACGAGCCATTATGGACAGCCGCCCCCCTCGCCGCCGCTTGCGGTTTCATGGTCGCTTAGTGTCAGTACATGTGTCATTGTCGGACCTGTTACTTGTAGGGTGCTACCATGTACCAGATATGCCTTATCGGGGTCCAGTTTGGTTGATCGTACCGTGTGCCCAATTCGTATATCCGGTCGCGGGTCAATGCGTATTTTCCATTCGTTATCTTTACTGTTCGCGTCGAGTCGGGAAACCAGATACTTGTAGCCTAAACTGACATCATCGCAATCAACATCATTCTTCGTTATAAACTCCCAGACATCGGAGTTTTCAAGTACCAGTGTACGATACTTTAGCCCCATTGCTTCCGTGATTGTCAACAGGTCTGGACGATACATATCAACTGAGTTTCCCGCAAGGTCACACATGCATCTGAATTCATCCTCAGGGTCATCAGTAAACTTGACTTCCGGCTGATCCTCACCGTCGCCGTCCATTACTCGACCACGACCGTAGACCTGAAACTCCGACATGAACCAGAGCATTATACGGAAGGCATCGTTTGTCCAGTTGGATTCAGAGACCTTTCCGAACAGTGGATTGTTGATAACAACCCTCAGATGCCGTGCCGTCCGGTTGATTCCATCTACGGTTAACCACGATCCCCTGCCTTCCTGCGGATCGACTTCAGCATTGTAGAGTGAAGGATGCAGGACGAACCACTTATCAGGGTCAGGGGTCGCGTCTGTGTCCGTGTTGTACTCGACAGTGAACCTCTGGTTTTCGTGGATCACATACAGGCCATTGTAGGCTTCCATTCCGTTGTTTGAATCATGGAGAATTGTCTGCCCCTCTTCGCCGCCGGTAAAGGTGAACCGACAATTGATATGAATCAGGTCAACTGGCTCTACGCCACCCAGATCAACGGTGAACAGAACAGCGTCCCGTGGCAGGTTTTCATGGAGTTTGAATTGATTCTTTGTCCCTATCTTGAAGCGTCCCCATGAAGATTTGCTGGTATCATCGTTTAGATATCCCAGATGCTTATCAACTAAATCTTCAAAACCGGGAGTCTCTTCTTGATTGAGAACGAACGTGCCCGGATTGTCGGCAAACTCCAGTAGTCCATCTGTGAATACAGCCGTATCACGTGTCAGATTAACCCGTGTCGCTTCATTGTTTACCAGCACAGCGCGGGTATAAATATTCGTTAGCGGACTCGGAAATTGAGCGTCAAATATCGCGTCAACGTCTATTGAATTATCGTTATCCTGTGCGACCAGTACAGCGTTCACAACCCCGTTCCCGTTGAAATCTCGTATCCAGTATGAAGGTGATAGCCCAATGCGCGGATTATCATACAGGTTCTGAAGGAAAGATATCGCGTCCCCGTCCCCTTCATCGGTATTCCATTTCATACCTGACAGGATATCCGCCGGTGTTTCGTCGTCTATATCGTATTCAACCCCTTCTGTCCAGTCCAGTCCGCCGACCGCTTCCGCGTTCCCGAATGCAAGCCGGAGCAAATTCGATATCATTGTGGATTCATCGGTCAGGTCGAAGTAAACAAACTCGACGTAAATCTCATCCTCAATATCGTCTAAGTTATGGCATTCATCGATGGTTTCCCCGATAACCTTGATGCAGTTGTTGTTGAAGAATATAGCCCCACGATCATAGAATATTTCATATTCAGCAAACGGTATCCTATACCAGTCATTATTGGATTCATCCCACCACCAGGCTAACGCGATGTACTCAGAATGCCACGGACCCAGTAAGGTAGCCCCGTCAAACGCCTCAAACATCTGATCGTTTTCGTCGACGTTCCGGGTCATCAGGAACCGGCCAGTTGGAGAGCGAAAGGTATCCCGGTCAATCTCGATATCGACCGTCGCATCTTTCAGCATTCCCATGCGGTCGCGACAGACAATTGTAACGCTTCTATCATTGCCCGAATACTTAAATGTGTGTTCGTATACCTTGCCGGTAAAGCGCGTAAAGCCGTCCACTTTCAGGACGATACAGGCGCCCGGTGCAAGTGCGTTTGAAGTGTTCCACGAATTAAAGAATTGCACAGCATCAGGGAACCTGATTTCCAGCACAGACGCCGCTACGTCCTCTCGCTGATCGAGTTTCCAAGCTGACGGTCGGGTCTTAACGAGTATGCCCGATTTGAATATCATAGTGGAACCGATACCGCCGGGTGCCGTACATTCAATCGTCCATTCAAAGGTGGTTTTACTTGACGTTGACATTAATTCTCCCAGAATCCCCACGTTATCTGTTCGGGACGGGTCATTGTGCCTGTATTGTTTGCAACAAAGGCTATCGTGATATTAAAATTATGGTCGTCGAGAACGGTAACAAGCCACGTACCGTTATAGTTTGCCGTGCCTGTTACCACGACCCATTGCCCGGTAGTCAGGTCGTGATTCGCAACCGCTAACGTAGTCTCGCCGCCGCCAGGATTCGCCGCTGATGTTATGGCGCCTGTGGTCAATTCCTTCACAAGCCCGAATTGCTGTACCGATAACTCAAACGGCATCAGGTAACTTGCGCCCTTCTGTAAGCTACCCTGTTCGTCAGACCATATCGGACCCTCGAAAGCCCTGACGCCGAACGTGGCGCCTGTCCCGGTGTCCTTCATAATGAAGTAGCAGGCGTAAAAGGTCGCTTCCGTTAACAGGTTTCGTGATGTATCCGTTTCAAGTACCAGCCGACCTGTGACCTTTTCAGGGTAGTTGTTGTGTATCTGATAGTGCGGCTGTCCGAACATGTCAGCTTCACTAATCGGTCGCGGGAAAAATACCTTGTAGCCGACAGTCATAATGTCACCTTCAATATCTGTCAGGTGATAATATGATGCGCTTATCGAGTCGTATTCCGGTAGGGTATCGTCAATCGTTATCCGTCCGGTCAGCGGTTCCAGATCGAAGTTGACAATGAATTCCGTATCAGCCCCGATGGTACCGACCAGCCTTATATTTTTCGTGCTAACGGGTGTGAAGTCAGTCCACCATGTATCCGTTTCTACGCCGTCCTGTGTCAGCGCTTCATCCGTTGCACGTGTACAGCCGAAATGAAAGTATATCCGGCATCCGTCAGATAGTGGTTTCCATGCGTAAGCCATTAGTATAGACCTGCCTCAAATACGGGTCTGAATCCCGATGAATAAGTGAATGGGTCCATGCCACGGAAGTTAAAGAAACTCTGTAACCGTGTGTCAATATCGGTTATGTGTACGTCGACAGGCCCCTTGATTTCCAGCGGTTCATCGCCGAACAGCCGATTGATTCCAAAGCCGATAGCCCCCATAGCAAGCCCGGAAACAATGTCAGGCCCCATGCCGCCTAGCAGTCCGCCTTTAGCGAACATGCCGCCCTTACTGAATCCACCTTTACCGAACAGGGAAGCGCCGAACGCTTCACCGCCTAATCCCAGAAGTGATTGACCCAGCCGTCCGCCGGGTCCGCCGCCTAATGCCTGTGTGATATCAGCAAAGGCCCCGATAAAATTGGCCAGTGCATTCTTGAAACCTGTCAGGAAATCCTTTGCTATCCGGTCCTGCAATTCCAGCAACCGTTCCTGTGATTCCTGAAATGCCCGGCTCTTGTCTTTCATTTCCAACTGTCCGGCCAGTGCGAGTTGTGCCGCCAGTCTGTCCTTTTCTTTACCAGCGACATTCTGCAATAGTTCCAAGCGCGACCGTTCCAGTTCATGCGCTTCCTGTCTGGTTCCAGCTTCATCTTTTAGCGCTGCCGTGGCTTCAACCCGTGCCCTTGTTTCTTCTAGCATGGCAAGTGCGGCACGTGTAGCCGCCTGCATTAAATCGGCAAAGCCTGATCGTACTGGTTTCCCTGGGTCGGTTGTGCCGCCGCCGCCGCCGCCACCTGCCCCGCCGCCGATTCCCAGCGCTTCCCGCAAACGTGCCACGTCCTGAGTACGACCAGTCCCCACTATCTGACCCAGCACGGCATCCAGACCGAATTCGCCGACCAAAGCCGACCCCGCGCCCGTCAGTGATAATCCCCTTTGACCCAATAAATCACCCGGTGCCGGTGGACCTATTAACGGTGTAACCAGACCTTGCGACATTGCCATAGCGATAGCCGCATTCTGTGCCGTTATAGTCAGCCCTAAAAATGCACTTATCAGGTCGTTTACTTCTGATACTGGACCGTCGGTACTCAACCCTGTAAAAGCCGCCTGTAGTTCAGCGAGCGCGGCATCAGCTTCTGATGTTCCAGCGGTTACGAGTCCCAGCTTTTCTGAGTACTGTAATAGCGCTTCATCGAATCGCCTGACCGCATCGCCCGCCGTATCGGTTCCGTAAATCAGATCGTTTAATTTGCTTATTAGGATACTGACGCCACGGAAAGATAACTCGATTGCCCCGACCAGTGACAGGAACATCTTATTGAGGAAATCGAGCGCCGTTGTTACGCCGGGTATCAGCCGGGCAAGTGCGTCCAGCCAGCCGAATAGTAATTGTAAAAGGTCGCCGACAACCCGCAAAACAGACCCCAGCGCCGTTAATGTTTGCCGCCAGTTCACGATAGCAAGTACCAGCACTGACAGGATGCCTGCCAAGCGAGCAAGTGGTGCAAGTCCGACCCTTACAAAAACGCCTAATGTTTTCATTGACTCGCCGATACGGGACAACCACATAGCAAGCCCGCCGGTAGTAGTCGTGACATTCATAAGGATGAAACGTAAACTTTTCAATTGCACTATCAGGGTACTGGCAAGCGCCCCTGTCCCGGCAAAGCCAGCAGCAAAGGTAGCCCATATAGCTACAAGCGGCTTTGTTGCCAACAGTAACAGATTCATAGACGCTATCCATGCTGGTATTCGCAATGCAGTAACAGCCGCCGCAAGTGTCGCAACAGCCGCTACAAGTTTCCTGATATTGTCCTCATTCGCCTTGATTGTCAGGCTTAACCCTTCAACAGAAGTAGCAAGCCCGGTCAGCCCGCCGCCTATTCCGGGAGCAAATATTCCAGTGAGCGCCATGCCTAAATCAGACGCCGCCGCCGATAGTTGTTTGAATGGGTTAACTGCCGCTGTGATATCCCCGAATGCCGCCCGACCCTGCCGTAAAGTCTCATTCAGGAATGCTTGTTTCTTTTCAAGGTCTGTCAGGTCGCTTGTCGCTTTCCCAATTGAATCAGCATAGCGTTCATTCGCTTCTACTACGCTGACCATAAGGCCCAAGTTATCGAGAATCAAACGGGACTGCCGACCGATACCCTTGACGATATCATTGAATGCCGCTGTCAGGTCCGTACCTAATGCGGTTGAAGCCTTTGACGCTATCTCTGCGAGTTCCCCCAATTGCGGTATAGCCTCTTGACCTAATAGGGCAATCGCGTTACTTGTGGTCACGGTCAGGTTTGCAAGTGATACCTGTCCCTGTGTCGCCGCCTGTAGTCCTGTCAGCAATTCATGCGCCGACATACCGGCCCGTTGTGCTTGAACGTCCAGAGCGGTCAGCGCGTTCGTGGCGTCGATTGTCGCTGATGTAAATTTGACCAATTGCTGTACTGCGATAGCCGCGCTTAATGCCCCGAACATACCGATAAAGGATTGCTGCAAGCCCTTCACGCGACCCTGTAACCGGGTCAGCCCTTGATTCAATCGCCTGTCGTCGAATTCACCTTTTAATCTTAGGGGTATGTCAGCCATTATGCATGTCCTTTATGATGTCGGTAATGTCAATCAGACCGCCGCCGACCAGATCGTCCATGATAGCCCTGTCCGCTTCCGTTGTTTCTGGTCTTTCAATTGGTTTAGTTTCGATTCCGGTCAATTCAAATAGGACTGTTTGTGCCGCCGCTGTCCTATCGATTGCCGCCTGTCCGCTTTCATCTGACAGTATCGGATATGCAACAATCGGCACGGTCTGTAAATATGAATCCATCGCCCGGTATGTCTCGAATTTCCGCTGACAATCAAAGTACGGCATGTCCATTATTCCGTCTGTAGTCTGGGACAATTTCAGGCAAAGGTAGTCGATCATAAAAGCCAGTTGCTTTAGTTGCCGCGCTTTGCTTATTTCGTCGCCTGTCCCGGTAGCGCCATTCGGGACAACTGGACGAAAAAATCCTTTTCCGTTTCCAGTATGATTTCAACCAGACCGGCAAGGGATTCCGGGGCAATGATGTCCAGCGCTTCCGGTGCTACCATGTCAATTAACAGTTCCGTAGCGTCCCCGATTTCCTTTCCCTGTAGCCTAACACCGTGCCTCATGGTCAGACGGTTCAAGGTTATCTCCCGTTCCGTCCCGTCCATCGTGGTAATTTTGTGTTTGTACGTCGATTCCATTGTATCTGTCGCTCCGTTTCATTGTGATATTCTACTTACTATAGACAGCCCTGGTGTGTGTTCTGGTCGATTCCCCACTATCAGCCTGTGTGATTCCATATAATCGCCGACAATCGCGCTTAGAACGCATCTGACAGCCTTTTCATTACAACCAGCGAGATAGTAAAAGGAAAGGGGTCAGCCGAACGGAGCGCCGTAGACTGACCCCAAAAGTGGGAAGGCTAATCAATGTCCTTACTCAACGTGAGCGCGGACTTTCTTGTAGAATGCGTTTGTGAAGTCGGCAGCCTCTGAATCGTCGGCGTCAACTATCACGTATTGTCCCAGTGGTGCTGTCGGGTGATTCAACCTGTCACCCAGAACCCGGAGCCTAATCGGTACCGTGACAATCTTATTGGTATTGTCGTAGCGTATCGTAGCGTCGGGAATGATCTGCACACGCCAGAATTTATGGACAATCAAGTCTCCAGTCGTGGCGTTCCTGTGAAGGATATGCAGTTTGTGGTCGTCAGCAAAGGTACTGAAACCCGGCGTGATAAGTGTCGCGCCGTCCGGGGTTTCCGTGTCGTGCGTATAGGCCACGTAAAGCGTGTCCAGCGCTTCGTCTATATCGTCAGTGGTCAGCGTCAGGCAACCCTTACAGGCGTCGGCTATGGTCACGTCGTTATCAGGCGTGATTGCGCTATCCCAATCGACCAAACAATCACTGTCGCTATACACGGTAACATCGCTGATTTCCGGCGAGTTTACGCAAACAGTGGCAGTCCACAGGGTCGGCGTATTTTCGTCGTCGGCTGTCCATGAAACCTGATGCTCTTCACAGGCAACAGTTTCCGCCGCATCCTTAACGCTGGTCGTGGCGTCGAGTGCATATTTCAGGGTCGTAGCGTTGATGTTCTGGACAACGATATTGGCCTCACCCGTCGGGTTTCCCCTGAGTGCTGTAACCTGACCGTTAGCCCAATCGCAAACAATCGGTACCTCTTCCATGCCAAGCCTGAAATCCACGGATTCGATACACTTCAACCAGACACAATCAATTGCCACTGTAGCGTTTCCGATAGAAACGTCTGATACAATCGGCTGAATTTCTGCCATAATAAAACCTCATTCTGTGCCCTTTCGAGACACGTGTATTTTCGGTTCGGACCTTTCGGGTTACTCGAACCGTCGCAGATAAGTCAAATCGATTTTCGTGTGTATCGAGAACACATCACCCTCATATACATGGGTAGCCACGATGGAGTTTTGCCCCACGATCACAAGGTAATCGTTTCCATCCGGCGCAAAGCTGTAATTCATTTCACACAACCATGACCGAAATTCCTCATACAGCGCCATTGCGATAGACCAGCCTTGAACCTTCTGATTTACGCTGATGCGTACGTTTAAGGTTAAGGCAGTCGGACCGCCGCAACACTCGAAATTATCGCTTGCTGGTTGTTCCTGAATTACTTGAACGTGTATAGACGGATTCTCTATATCCTGCCACTGGTGAAAGTACCCTGTCACGTCAAACGGACCGTTGGTTAGCGTTGCCCCAAAGTCGCCGCCGTTCCCGACAGTCGTACCGTCAAAGTGGTCTGATAGGTCTCGAACAAATTGTACTATTAGTTCTCTCATTTTCGCCCTTCATTCAGTCGACGGTCCAGTCTAATCTTGATATCCCGCTGGACCTGTTCGGACTGTTCGCGCCATGCGATTATCTTACGGTTAACGTCCAGTTCGTCGTTACTGAATCGCCATATTCCCGTGTGCTTTTCATCACTCATACTTTCACCTTGATCGTTAGGATAAGCGGGTCAATTAGTCCCGGCCCGTCTATCTGGTCAGCGACCCGTTTTGCAAGCCGTTCGCCTATTTCCTTTAGCGACCTTTCGATCATAAAGGCGCCAGGTGTATTCATGGTTCCATATTCCACTTCATCAGCATAATCGACCGGGTTAACTATGGCGTCGCCGTCCAGTGTAAAGCTGTCCCGTAGCAGTCCCGTCTTAACAGGTGTTTTTAATTTGATTACTGCCACGTCGATAGCATCAAACGTGACATTTACGGTACGTTTTCCGACAAGTTTTATACTCATTATGACATCGCCTGTAACCGATGCAGGATGTAGGTGTATCCCTTGCCAGCATGTAACGGCCTCTGTACAATTTCCTCTGTCAGTTCGTACACCTTATCCTCAAATTCCAGTTGAGATTTCATATCGATCTGCGACCTGACAAAGAAAACCGCGTCCCCCTGTAGTGATGTTCCAATCTGCTCCAGTAATTCCACGGTTGCAAGCCTGAATACGCCATAAACCCTGACCTTTTTGGTAACTAAAGTCGGCGTGTCCAGAAGGGTATCGCCTGCCGCTTCCGCCATGATACGGATTTCCCATACTATCTGCCCCACAGACCGGAGCAATGTATCAGTGGCATTATTCATCCGCAACAGTCCTGACCCTCGTATGCCCACCTGACCGCCTGTGCATAGAACGAATCTGATAATTCTTTCAGGTCCATAGATACACCCATGATGTTATGAGCCAGCACAAGTTTCGCATGGTTGGACGACAGCACCACAAACAATTCCTTCAACAGTCCGGCTGTATTGACCATGTAATACTGGACCGTGATTGTACTTGTATCGACCGGGGCAACAGCGGTATTCAGCGGGTCGTTTGGGTCGAATATTACAAGCCCTGTCTGTTCGTCAAGAATATAGACAGCCCCGTCAACCCCGCCTGTCACAGCCAGCATGTAAATCCCGCGCAATTTGCTACAGCCGCAACCACGAATGTTATACCGATTGTTGTAAGCTGGAACGACATGTGAAGTAAGCTGGGTCGCGATGTGTGTCTCAACGTAAGCCAGGAGTTCATCGGCATCAAATAAGATAGCATCCTTATCCCCGACCACTTCACGGATGTATTCATCGTATCGCTTTCGGAAATGTGTATCCCATGCCATTAGACAACCTCGATTTTGAAGAATAAAAAGCTGTATTCTACGTCTTCTGGTGTAGCCAGTGGGGTCGCTTCATCAGCATTGACGACATGTACATGTGCCCAATAAATCCCTCTCGTATCACAGATATTTTCCAGTTGAAAGTAGAATACATTATCAACGGGAACCATAGCTACTTGGTCGTCAAACTCCCATTCCGTCGGGTCTGTTTTGCTACGACCTATTACTAAATAAGCGTCGTATCCTTCATCCCATGCCGTGCCGTCCCAATCGAATAAGGTCACTTGAAGTACGGGGACATCGCCTTGTTGAAGGATGATAATATCCTCAATCGGTTCATTCAATGTCATTGAGAGTTCATACATTATCAGTCACCATTAAGGGAATAAATGGACGGTCTTACACCTGTCGGATGCCGTCCGGTTAGGGTCATTCTACTTACGCCTGATGATCTAAGTAATAGACCATTTCGTCGTCGAGTGTTTTGTAACCAAAACAACCACCCATGTACTCATTAACGACTACGCCCTGCGGGTTAGCATCCTGTGGCACAAAGCCCAGGATAGCGCCAAGTCCGCCGTCACCCGGAACGCCGCCACCTGCCGGAGCAAACGCAAATCCCATTTCATGGAATACGAGTCCGCCGACAGTGATAGGGGTCGCGTCAGCCGTAGCCAACGTGTCCGGTGTAATGAAGACAGCCGCGCCAAGATACCAGCCACGGAAAGCGCCGTTAGGTGCGAACGGGTCAATCAACGTACTGAAAGGCTGGAAAGCAGCGCCGACAGCGATAACCCATAACGCAAAGTTGGTAGCGGTCAGGATGATAGTTATCATCCCCGGCAGGTCACGTGCCCAGATTTCGCCAAGACATGAAGCGATTGCAGCCGAGATAGTAGCGCCCGTTGGAGTCGTACCCATTGGGGAAGGACTCGCCGTGCCGTTAGCAATCATGTCCGCATAAATAAGACCCATGAAGTAACCGGCAAGTACAGCCGCCTGTGCCGAAATAAAGCGCGTCATACCGGCTACATCGGCCTCAAGGTCGTTCCACTCGCAAGGGGTGAAACACTTACCGATTTGCCGCTCCGCCATAGTCAAAGCCTGTGAAGTATTACAGTTGCCGTCCTCAGTGAGGAACGAACCACAGGCAACGGCATGTGTACTCATGTTTTCAATATCCACGATTGAAACATAGATGATGCCGCCTTTGATAAATACGCCGTCCTTTTCCGGCCTGTACATCCTACCCAAAGCGTTCTGATCGCCGCGCAATTGGGTATTAACATAGCTGGTATAAAACGGTCGATTTGTCCATGTGCAAGTCATAATAACACCTCGTCATTATTGCTGATTAAAAGGGTTTAACGCTCCCATTCAATACAGCCTGATCCATCGTATACCTGACCGCCGGGGTAGCCGCCTGATACTTATCCAGCCAGCTTTGACTCTGCCCGTTTGGTGCCGGGGTAGGTGTCGGGGCAGGTGTCGGGGTCGGGGTAGGGGTAGTTACATCAGCGTTAATAATCTCCCTGTTCGACGGGTCCGGTGTAATAGTGGGTGCGTTCCCTTCAGTCCGTCGCTGTGCCCAATATTCGGCATCGGCAAGGATGTCAGCGGGTGTGCCTTTCAGTCGTGCCGCATCGTCCTCTGATAGCCCGAATCGGGATACAGCTTTGGACCGTGCCAGTTCAACCTCAAGGGTAGCGATTCGATCACTATCACCTTTCGGTGCCTGACCGTTCTCCAGTTCAGTCAACCGTTTGGCCTGATCGTCGTTGACCTTCTGGGACTGCCGCAAAGCAAATCCCATTTCGTCATGCTTAGATTTCCAATCGGTCGTTACTGGGACGGGTACAACAGGCTCAGCGGGTGCAACGATAACAGGGGCAATGTTAGGGTCAGCCGCCGGGGTAAGAGGCTCAGAAGGTGGTGCATTCTGGATTTCAGTCATAATTATCCTCGTAGTTTCTCGCCTGCAAACAGGCGGTGTGGTCATTTTCTGGTAGCGTTCAGATCAAGTAAAAGCCTGATTTCGTTACCGTATTCTGTATCGTCAATGTATTCTTTCGCAAGTGCCATGTCGAGTAAAGTAATCTGTTCCTGTAGCGTACGTGGTAGCGGTTCCCGCAATGACTTATAACTGATTTCAAGTTCGGGTGCCGCCGATACTGTCGCGGCAAGTTCAACCACGTCCAGCATCCCAGCCGTAAACAGGTTCCTGATTTCTTCAACCAATACAATCAAAGGTTTCTCCGCAATCTGTCGGGAAACGCCGCTTAATGATGCCAGCTTTTCAGTACTGACGACCCCTGATGCCCGCTCGATTGCCGCCTGTAAGTTCTCGATTTCGATAACCATTAACTCCATGCCCGGTGCATCAGTGGCGGGTGAATGAAACTTAGCATCTTTCGGTAGTAAGTGAACGCGACGACCCATTTTCCGGGGTGCTGTCTTGATATCCTCTACGTTCGTGACACCCTCAATGTATAGGGACAATCCCATGCGTTCGATGTTCTCTGCACCTATCACCTGATATGCCGCTTCAAGTCTAACAATCGTTGACCGCATCGGGGACAGGAACGAAAGCGAATCAACCCATCGAATCCCGACATACGGGAAGTACGGCAGGTCTATTTGTTCGGCAATCGTCCACTGGTCCGGCTTGTCAATAGCGATATCGGTAACAGGGTTAAAGATTGTCCAGATTGCCGTGCCGTCGGGATTCTTTCGGTAGTGTTCCACGTGCCATAGGTCGCGATTCCCTTCACTGTACACATATCGCGTTTCAACGAAATTCAGCTTATCGTCAAAGGCTCCCCATTCGCCACGGCTTGCATACTGTTCGATCTTGATATGGGTCGCGTCTGATACCTTGATAAAGACAAAGCCGTCCAGCAAACAGTTCCGCATAACCTCAATAGGCTTTATCGCATAGTTCAAGATTGCCCGGTGAAAAGCATAGTCGAGTGGCCTGTCTATCAGGTACCGATTGACCATGCATAACATCTGCATTTCATATAATTCCCGGCCTGTCAGCCCCTGTAATGATGCCTGGAATTCAGCAATGTTTTGCTGCTCCATTGAGTAAGCTAGGAATTTTGGCCAGTCCAGTTCTTTTGTTTTAAGCGCCATGTTTTGCTACCTATAGATACGCTGACCCCTGTTCATGTAACGCACACATAAGGCTGGAAAGGAAATCAGAATGAGTACATTTTACATGGTCCGAGTCCAGCATCTTATAATCAACGGACTTGATATCTTTCAGGAACGGCCCGGACAGGTCATGCTTTGCGTTATATTTCAGTGTTCCGTCCGCTGTCATCCTGTGTATTTTCTTAGCCTGTTCGGTCTTCCAGCCCTGGGTCGCGTCCATTGGGATTATCCCTGTCGGTACTCCGCGCTCATGCATTGCCGCGACCAGTACATCCGTGCTACTATCCCCGACCCCGTTTGACTCTGAAATGATCTGATCGTATTCAATTTCATCCTTTAACCATGCCGTCATTTCCTTAATCTGCGAGTCGTATGTGCCCGTCGGAGCCAGCCAGTTAGTGATAAACGCCTTGTCCCCGACATGATCGACCACAGTAACGATACTCTGGTCCAGACGTTTCCCCCAATCAATCCCGACAATGGTTGTTGCCCTGTCGTATGTGGCGCCGTTCATCGCCTGTATATTGGTCACTAATCGCTTTGCGCTCATGTCCAGCGGCTTGCATTCATAGTGTGCCGCAAACTGTTCCGGTAACATTTCCTTACGAGCCAGGTTGACCAGTCGCTGATAGTCCGGCTTTACTTCAACTACTTCCTGCCACGGTACGGACCACTCGAAATCCACGTTATCCCTTTCGGCAACCGAACCGGCATCCCCGCCTATCCCGCAAGACCAATATAACCCGTTGTACCATGACAGCATCGGTATAAAGATTTCGGCAACGTGTTCTGATCGTAAGTCCTGATGTTCGTCGACAATTACAAGGTGTGCGCTTGACCCTTCTACGTTAGCAGTCTCTGACCCTGACAGGCACGTAACGGACCCCCGACCCTTTAAGGATATCGAGTATCGATTGTCGTATTCCACAGTCGCCCGTATCCTGTCCTGTGCCCGGTGTACATGCCTCATTATGTGCCACGTCTGCCATTCTTTCGGCGCCGTGATAACCACGTCCCATTTCAAAACATACTGGAAAAAATAACTCAGAAGACCCAATACGAATGACTTGCCTGATTGTCGGCATTGTGTCACCTTCGCCGTATCGGGAAATTGCAAAAGTTCTGCCGCTAGTTTCGCTTGATAGGGCAGTAAAGTAACATGGAGTTTCGTTAGGAATTTTTCCCATCGGACTATCAGGTCGTCAGAATGCATCGTCGCTTTCTTCTCCGGCCTTTTCAATCTCGTCAAACTTGATGCTCAACTCGAAATACTTTGGCAGGGTTTCTAGTATGGCAATCGTCCCTTTGGGCAATTCCGTACCGTCTGATTTTCCACGTTGTTCCAGTAATGCCCCATATAACGCCTGTATTCGTTCCGTGCGTTCCTTTGGGGACATTGCCTGAAACTCTTTATATAGCTTCTCGTCAACCATTTCAGGTTTACGGCGTACCGCTTCAATTACTATAGGGGACAAACTGACCCGTCGGGGACAAATTGCTACCACTATTTACGCTTTGATTTGTTCGTCAATGCCCACTTGCGACAGGCTTTAACATCAGCGGGTGACATGCCGGTCAGGTCTTGAATCAGTTTGAAAGCATTCCGCATCCGTTTTGCTACGGTGTTCGGGTGCATCGCCTTTCCCATGATTGCCTTGTTAGCGGCTATCATATCGTACGTCATGCCAAGCCACCATAACGCAAACTCGGAGCCAAGCGCGTCATTCAATTCAATCGGTCCGCCTAATTCCCTTTCAAGTTGTGTGGTCAGCCTGATTTCCTTTTCAGCCGCCAGTCGTTCCTCTCGTTCCTCATAGAAGTCATAAGGGTTAAGGTTCCGGCGTTCTATGATTTCGTCGTGTGTGTTCGGATATACAGGTCCAGTACGCGACAGGGTAAAGAATGATCGACAGTCAAAGTAAGCGGTCTTGTATAAGGCGCCGGGCAAAGGCGGGAATGGGTATCGATCATCGCAAGCCATGAATCGATTGAAACACTGGATAAAACAGAGTTCCATTATCTGTGTGATATCGTCCTGTTCATCCTTATTCTGACCATAGATAACGCCCTTTGAGCGCAGGTTTTTCCAGATATCGGAGCGGACCCGGCTAAACGTGGTGTCATAGTCAGCCCGCCACCTTTCGAGTGATAGTCCACGGTCGCGCCTGAGAGTATTTAACGGCTTGTTATTCATCGGTCGGTTCACCATATCCAGACAGCCAGAGAACGACCAGACCGTAAGAAGGCCATACGAGCCAGGTATTCCCGGCAATCAAAGCCCCTGCCAGACATAACCAGAATCCCTTGCAGTACGCACAATCCAGCAGATAGATAAGGGGTGTCGGCCCCATGCGTGACACCCCTTGTTTGACAGTTGGTACAATCGCTAACACTTCATTGAGGAAATACGAATCCCATAGATAAAGAATCGCGATAGTTGAAAGTCCTATGTAAAGTGTTTCGGTCATGGTATCCCCTTATCATGGGGTTTCAATCCCCTTATCATGGGGTTTCAATCCTTACCCTATGGCCTTACAGCCGTCTTTCCAGCATCCCTTGTCCCGCAATTGCTGGATAAATGCAGGGTCATCGTGCAATCCCATGTGATACACGGCCCCTTTCCATGTGCCGTACTTCTTCATCAGTGCAATGTAGTTCCCTTTCATCGGGGATGCCTTTGTCACGATCCACTTACCGGAGTTATCCGGGTCAGACTCGATATGAATCACGGCGTACTTTGTCGTTACGCTACCTGATTTCCCGCAACAGCCAGACCCCGTACAGCTTACCTTTAACAGAATGGTCCGGGTCGCTGGTATAGGGTCACTGATAGGCTCACTGGTAGGCTCACTGATAGGGTCACTGATAGGGTCGGTCAGGTCAGGTTCCACGAAATCGGCAGGGTCAATGCCCGTGTCGCCGTCGCCCTGTTCCGGCGTGGTCGGTGTGATTTCAAAATTGTCCTTATGCATTGTCTGGTCGCTCCAGTTTCGTTGTATTAAGCATTGCCCCGACCTGTCCCTGTATGACGCCCTCAACGGTTTTCAGGACAGTTGCCGATTCATTCAGCGACAGCCCGACCATACAGTCAATACAGCCCTCGGTGGCCTGCTTTACTCGTTCAATCATTTCCCGTTGTTCCATGCTGATTTCCGGCTGGTTCTGTGGCGCTCTGGGTGTAGCGCCCTGTTTGTTTCTGTTAGCCATTATGGTTTTCCTCTTCATTAGATTTTAATAGCATCCCCATCCATGTATCAGGGAATAATATCAGTTTGTGGTCTATCCTGACCGCCTTAAATGCCTGCCGCATTGATTCCAGTTGAAGGTCGTGAAACAGTGCGAATCCATCGGGCTTTAACACCCGCATTATTGCCGGTATCAGATAGCTTGTGTACTCTGTTTCGTGGTTCGTATCCTCAAACACCATATCAAGGCATTCGTCGGGCAATCCTTTCAGGTATTCGAGTGCATCCCCGGTCACTATATGGACCGGAACATCATCAGGTAAGTGTGCATTGCGCGTCCGTGGCGTACCTGGTCCGATTACCTTTCCCGGTGCTACCTTATCGACCGATGTAAGGGTGAAGTTGGTACCGTGTAGCGCGTCGAGAATGACAAGCGTACTTGCCCCCATGAATGCGCCCAATTCCAGTACGTCCAGCGGCTTATACTTCAATATCATGTCGTGAATCACCACGGCATCAGGCCACTGGATAGCACCCGAAAACCTGACAGCTTCAAATTGTTCTTCAGTCATGTTTCACCCCGAATTGATGTAGCGTTTCTATGCCTGCCCCGCCGCCGTCCTTTGCCGCAATCCCGCCTGTGTTTGCATCATGCTTTACCCAGCACCATGCAGACAGGTTTGTGTCGTAATGTGTAGGGAATGTTTCGGGCAATCGTGCATGACTCGTACAATATACCGTGTCGGTCCGTTCATCCTGCCGCGCCGTAGCGAACAGGGTCAGGAACGGATTGCTTTTCTGATATGCCAGTCTCATTTCACCGTTCGGCCCTATCCGTTCGTGGTATCGGTATCCGTTCTCGAATGAATAGACCAGTTTGTGGTGTCTGGTCATTCGGTAGCGTGGTAAATATTCGTGAATGGTCCGCATGAAATCACTGTGTAGCATGTCGTCGGAGTCCAGCCGGGTAGTTATCAGCGTGTCACCGTCGGCCTGTCGTACGTCATACTTGGCATCGTGGACAATCATTAGCCCGTCCATTCCCCTTAATTCGTCGATCATCCAGCCCGGACCGTCCGGGTGACACAATAGAATCCACTCGAACCCAGACCAGCTTTGATTCAGCACAGACGGATAACAATATTTCCTGAATAGCCGCATCCGTTCCTTTAGCCAGTCGGTATCAAGCCGCCTGTCCGCAAGGTCCAGACGGTCAGGGAAACATGCCGCATTGAACCTTGTCACTATGTAAAACTTAAAGTCCATTGATTGCACCTGTTATCCTTTCAATCCTGTGTTTGAACGTGTGATACTTCAATACGTGTTCCCGCGCCTGATTCGCGACCGCTGCGTATTTGTCCAGATCGTTAAATATGTCGGTCAGCATAGCCCCTGTTTCGGGTGCCGACCGTGATATATTCGCGTTCCCTCCAGTGGTCCATTCTGTCGCCTTTGATGTATAGGACGCTAGAACGGTTCCGGTAGCGGCAATCTGTACAACCCTGTTAGGCGCCATTGTCAGGCTGTCTGTGTTACTTGCCACGGATAGCGCCACCTTTGCGTTACGGTATACCAGAGCGGCTTTCAGGCGGTCTGTACGGTCGTGATAAGTAACGCCGGGTAGTTGTAGGTCTTCCCATGAGAACGTACCGGACTGTAGCCCGAAAATATCGAATGACTTACCGTTCTCGATTGCCCACTGTGCCGCCGGTACGATCAAAGCATTTTCGCCGTCCAGTCTGATATCACGTTTAGGGTATCGATTCCCGACGAACACAAGGTCGTATTCCCTGTCACTGTATGCCCCGGTGTTAGGTGCAAATAACCCTGGGTCAATAGCCATAGGTAGGCAAATCACCTGCCGGTCAGGAAAGCGTTTATGGTACTTTGGTACGCATTCCAGCGCCGATGTACATATCAGGTCGGCTACAGCGGCATCAGGCAGGAAATGGTCAAAGTGGTTAGGGTCTTCACGGGTCCAGAAAATCACGGGACACCGCACGGCGCGATAGGTGTCAAGTCCTACCTTGCGTCCGGTGCCCCAATGTGAATAGAACAGGAAACCGATAACCCCCGCCTGACCGTTGACAAACTCCACTTCAAGGTCAGGTCGGTTATGTATTCCATCGGGGAGCCTGACAAGTTCAATACCTAATTCCACAGCGGCAGGGTATAAGGACTCATACAGGTAGTCCCCGATGTTTTCATTCCCGGTCCGGTTCGCGCATTTCACTATAAGGCGGTCGTTAACCATTGTGCCGTTCCGTCCTGACCGGATATAGAACCCCGTCATTTATTAAATGCCCAGCCCTGAAACAGTGGGCACACGCCCGCCAAGTCTCGATTGTATATATTTCATCCCGCCACTTTGCGGTAAAGGGTATCGAAACCCCGTCCAGTTCATAGTCCCGTTCAACAGGTTCGGACAGGCAACAGGAATATAGCCGCCTGCCAAGTATTCGGACTGAGTACGTGCAGAGTTCCCGCGCTTTCCGTGCATCCTTTTCTGACAGGTTCGGGTCAGTAAACGGATTCCAGAACATGCCGCCTGACCGGGCAATAATGACGTTTTCCTTTTCTTCAAATAGGTCGCATTCCGAATCGTTCCAACCCGGATAATGCGTTACAACCCAGCGGATTGACGGGTCATAATGCCACGGTAACAGCCGTCCGTTCGTCTGGACCGTGATAGCCGCCTGTGGAAAGTCGCGCCTGATGCATGATATGAATTCTCGATAGTCAGGATGTGTAAGCGGTTCGCCGCCTATAACCAGCACAACCCCTATTGAGCTACGATTGCCGACCCGTTCGGATACGTGGTTGTAGTCGTCCAGACTCATTTCGTAGTCGCTGGTCGGGCATCTATGGTCACACAATCGACAGCGCTTATTGCATCTGTGTGTGATTTCAAAGTCGATAATACTTAATTTTCCTGACCTGTCATGCATTTAATATGCCCCGCAAGTCTGTATAAACGTCGTTCTGGTATTCCCGTAGTACCTTTTCAAGTTGCTTATCAGTATCGAAATCTGTCACCGCCGCCACCTTGACATGTCGGACCTTGTATTTGTTCCAGTCAGTCGCCTTGTCCTGATTCATCCATCGGTCAAGTAACCAGATCGTGCCGCCACGGACCACGAATTCAGGCCACGGGAATAGCGCCGGGTCGGTCGTGAATTTATCACGTGTCAGTAGTTCCCGAATCATGGGTATACCTTCACCCGATATTGTTATCATGTACGTTTCGCCCGGACTTGGAAATTGTCCATACATGGTTATCGGCTTTGCATGTCTGCGTTTCAAGGCGTCCTGTAGCGCGACAGGATGCCAGATGGTATCACCTAAGAGGAACGTATAGCTTTCAAGGTCGTAAGCGTCTAGCACTATCTGAATGCATGACAGTATCCCTTTAGGGTCCGCCGGGTCGTACGTCGTGCGATAGTCAAGCGATGGTCGTGCGATAGTCGACCGTAAAAGTTCCTCCCGGTAGCCGGTGCAAACTGTCACCCCATACGAGCCAGGTAGCATTCTCAATTGTCGCTGGATAACCAGTTCGCCGCCGGGCAAAGCCATTAACGCCTTTGGGATATCGGGTACAGCATCCAGTCTGTGCCCTGACCCGCCTGCCGTGATAAATATTCTTTCATTCATAAGATATGTACCATTAAGATAATGGCGGCTACAAATACGCCTAATATCATTATCGCGTGTATGATTTCTGTAATAGTGTCTACTTCTTGTTTCAACATAAGTCGCTACCTTTCAGCATTCCGATGCTGGACCCGTAAGGAATTCTAAATCCCGTTACCTTGTCAGTGACCCCGGCGTCCCTGAAACCATACCCGACCGCCCTTAAATCGATATTGTGGAACAGGGCAATCCCGTCCGGCCTGAGTATCCGCCGGAATTCTGGTATCAGTGCCGATACTGTACGCCGTGCATGGTCTGTATCCTCAAAAATGAAATCAAAGCTGTGGTCCGGCAGGGTCTTACAATATTCAACCACGTCGCCTGTTACCATTGTCACGATATCAAGGTTGCTGTCACTGACAAGTTCGCTACGATGCCGACCAACCCAGCCGATAGCGGTATTGGACTCCGAACCAAATTTGAACCGTTCACCCGGTCCGAATTTATCGAGTGATACAATCCGACCCTGCCCGTTATCCCTGACAGCCTGTATGAGGACATTCGTACTGATGCCGACAAAGGCCCCAAGTTCTAAGATATCGAGCGGTACAAGCGACCTGACAAAGGCATAGAGGATTTCAGCATCGTGGTACATGATCGACCCGCCGACCCGCCGCGCCTTGAAATCCTTTTTACTGACCGGGTACGGATTTGACCGCAAAATGTCCTGTATGGTCCCATTTAACATCTGGATGTTTCTCCTTAAAGGCTTGCTTTGAAGCCTTGATAGCCGCCATTCTGGACGGCATGTCTTTGCAATAGGTCTGTCCAATTTCATGTTTGACCACGGCATCAAAGCAAACGCGAACCGGATAACCTGCCCGGATAGCCCTGATGCAGATATCGTCGTCCTCATAATATGCTTTGAATGTTTCATAATCAAAGCCCCGTAGCCTGTGCCAGACCCATGCATTAATACACAGGCATGCCCCCGATACAGTGGTGAAAGTCTCGATACCTGACGCCTTTTCAATTTCAGCCTGTGACAATAATTGCCCGTGCCGCTTGCGCCCTGTAATTCTGTCCGGTACCTGTATCGCTGGTCCGATAATCCCCTGGGTTTTATTCAAAATATCGTCCAGTGTCGCGATAGCATCCCCGACAATTTCCACGTCTGTATTCACGATCATAAAATTGTCGACATGCATGTGTCGTATACGCCGAATCATACGTGTTACATTTTCGGCAAACCCCATGTTCTGACCCCAAGTTATCAGCCGTCCGGCAACCAGTGGTTGTTGTGGTAGTTGGTATCCGTCGTCCCCTACCCATACATTACCGTGATACTGTTCGGGTATCGACCGAATAAGGCGGTTGGTCAGCTTACGGTTTCCATATTCGGGTATGATGATAATCATTTCGCTTTTTTCCTTTCGGCTTTCCTTCTCTCGTTTTCCCTTGCGTACTTGTTAGCACACTCTATGCATCGGGCAAACCGCCTGCCGGGTGTAACGGCCCTGTAGTCTTCTTTATAATGAATTATTGGTTTCGATTTCTCGCAAACGGTACAAACCTTGTGTTCACCCAGCTTGCAACCCAGCTTAATGAGTCGTGATATCTTGGTTACATCAGAACAATTCCCGTCCAGAATCCTTTCGATTTCCCCCATGTCGTAGCAGTCAGACAGACTACCGGCGGCACGGGCAACCCTTTCATCGTATGTTAGTATTCTTTCCATTGTCATCCCTTTCGTTACTCGCCCTTTGTCTAAATGGTATCATGTCATTCATGGTTCCGCAATAGCAAACGGGCATTTTCTTCAAGAAAAATAATGTAAAAAAAACGGCTTTAGGTATTGTGAAAACCAGAATCCCGTGGTATATTGAAAGTGGAAGCATTAGAACACCTTCCCCAATGCCCCGGAGTAGGAATAAGCTACTCCGGGGCAATCCAAGAAAAGGAAGTTGATCTGATGCAATATCAAAAAACTAAAGGACGGTGTTCTAATGAGCAACCCACAAGAATTTTCAGACATGCCCCCAGCAGAATTAACCCATGAGGAGCAAATGAATCTACAGATGCTTGACGGGGTAATATTGGGGGAGCCGTATGATTCAATGCCTTTTTCCGAAAAAAAGGCGCTGTACGATGCCGGAGTTATTAAGATCGGCAGTTTCCCTAACCCTGAAAATGGATACGTGAAAAACCATGAAACAGGAATGAAGGTAATTAAAATGGAACTGGTGATAAGTGTAACTGCACCAGTCCCGCCGACAGGTTAAAAAATATAAGGGGAGCGGGGGAGAGTCGTGTCGCCCCCGCTCCCTGAAAGGACACGATCATGACTAACTCAGATTTCCGCATTCAAACATCATTTTTCACCCATCCCAAACGCCGAAAGCTGGAAAGGCGCCTTGACAAAAGCGCGGTTCTATGCCTGATCGAGTTATGGTGCTTCACCGCATCAAACAAGCCGGATGGAGTACTGACCGATATGTCTATTGAGGATATCGAGATAGCCGCTGGATGGGATGGTAAGGACGGCGAGTTACTTTCAACTTTGGTCAGTGTAAGGTTTCTCGATAAGTTGACTGATGCGTATCGAATCCATGACTGGACAGACCATAACCCTTATGCCGCCCGTGCAGAAGAGCGTAGCCTGTGGGCTATCGAACAGAATGCGCGGCGATGGGGTGCTGAAAAGTACGGTCTGACAGGAACGGCTCTCGATAAATTTGTTACCGACAGGCTCAACAAAACATCCGACACGGACTCCGCTACGGACTCCGCTACGGACCGTATTTCGTCCGACACGGACTCCTCCTCTCCTATCCTATCCAACTCCCCCCCACCCCCTACCCCTCCAGAAGGAAACTTATTGCCGTCAAAAAACGACGGCGATGAGCGTTTATTGCTTTCAGAGAATAAGCGGAAAATAAAGGATACATTCTTTCAGCTTTACCAACAGGAGTTCGGGAATAAACCGAAATGGGGAAAGGTTGAGAATAAGCGGGTAAAGGAATTACTCGAACAACTTGATAGCGATGCAGTCAGGATATCGAACGCCCTCATTAAAGCGTACAGATGTTACGATGAATTTATCATGGACAAACGGGCATCGTTTATAACCCTGACATCCAGCGCTATGTTCCCACAGATAGACGTACTCGACAATGAAGGCGACCCGCCTAGCATACAGCAATGATAGGTTGTGGAAAATTTTCCACAACCTTTCCGAAATTTACCGAAAGTTTCCGAAATTTACCGAAAGGACGGTGTTCTAATGACTAGACTTATCACACAAACTACGGGCATAAGTAATGCGGACTTATCCCCCCCTGTCAGGCAAGATACAAGCGGCACACATGCGGTTAGCATAAAGCCGCAATGCGGAACGAATGCGGACCGCATAGCCAGTAAATCCATTGAGAACAGGGACTATTATCTGAATCACCGTGAGAGATTCTTAGATCAAATCAAAGCCAGACATAAGGAATTGCAGGACTTGGCCCGCGCCTGTGGTTGTGAAGTTTGCGACACGAAAGAAGGGAAATTTAACTGGCATCATGTGGACCCTGACACAAAGAAGTTCACGCTATCAGAAGGGGTACGGCGTAACAAAGCGGCACGGCATGAGGAAATGAGGAAATGCATACCGCTATGTACAAGCTGTCACATGATAGAACATAGCTGGTTACGGTATATGGCAAAGGTCAGGAAAGGATACGAGCGTTAAATAATTCGATACGTTGCTTATAGCCGGTCCGGTCCATTAAATGCAGGGTGACTATGGATGTATCGACACCCAGCTTAAAGCCTGCCGCCTGCATCTTTTCACAAAAATAACTGTCTTCACCATGTTTTCGCGGACCCCATTTAATCGTGGGGTTTTCTCTTATGGCTGATACCCGCATGACACAACAGGCGCCGGTATAATCCACGTCGACGAATTTCCCCGGCTTAAAGTCTTTCCATGCTTTCAGTTTGCCGTTGCCGTCCCGCTTGCCGAAATTAAATACTGCCTTTGGATGTTTCATATTCATACCCTTACGACAGGTGTTATTGACCGCCGCCGCTATCATGCCATAGTCAGGCTTTGATTCAATCTGTGCGACCAGTCGGGAAACCGTGTCAGGGTGTACGATGATATCAGAATCGATTGACACAAAATAGTCGGCATCCGTGGTCAGTACACGGTCCAGTACAAGGTTTCGGACTTCTGCGAATCGGGTGTATACCTTGTCATGTTTCTTTCGTCGTACCCGCCGGTCAGGTTCGTTACCTAACTCGATATGCTCAATCACGGTATTGGGTCCGGCATCCGTCCTGAGTAAATCCAGCATCCCCGGCAACAGGTCGTTAGCGAGAACGTGAATATCCATCGGTCGGTAGTCCTGTCGCTGGACGTACCGTAGCCAGTGCCGACCAGTAAAGAACGGGACATCACCGTCCAGCTTGTACGACATCGGGATTGCTATCAGGACTTTCGGTTTCATAAATGCACCCTCAACAGCCTGTATCGATCATCCCACGTCTGACCCGATGCCCACAATTTCCGCTGTCCTATCAGTGCTTTCGTATCGGACTCTATAGCCGTACGGACCGAATCAAGCCAGGTAGCGCCCACGTCGCACAGGGTAGGCGATATACTCACAGGCATACATGCGGCAAGGTATTCGATTTCCGGTAGCTTAGAAGCGACCACAGGCAGTCCGAGAGCCATGTATTCATATAATTTGACAGGGTTAACCGTGTGCGTTATCGGATGGTCGCCGAATGGTATCAGCCCACAGCCCCACTGACAGGCAATCTTAGGCAAGTCGCTATTGGGTACGGGTCCGCGCTTTGTACCATGACCGACCTGTACCAGATCGGGAATGCCGCGCATGATTGAATCGTCGACCCAGTACGCCTTGACCCCGAAGAATCCCGCTGGTCCGCCGGGTTTCCGGTCCATATTCCAGTGGTTGAAGTCGCAAGCGTTCGGCAGGTAAAGCGTCCCCGACCTGTCCGGGCAAAGGTTCATTGCCGTGTGTGTTATCAGGTCGGCCCCGGCAAGTAGTCGGGTGTGTGCATCGGTCAGCCCGTCCATTCGCGCAAGGTCTTCAAAGCCTTCAAAGTGGTCCAGTACATCATATATAATTTTGGCCCCTGTTTCAGCCCTGAGTGAGATAGCAATATCAGACCAGTAAGGGGCATTAACGAGTATCACGTCAGGTTTCATTGCGGACAGGGTTCGAGTAAAATAATCGGTCCGTTCATGCCCCTGTTTGAATACCCTGTATTGTGCATGTTTCAAAAAATGTTCGCTGATTCCCTGACCCCAATTACGGACATCGCGCCCGGTAATATGAGCGCTGATGTAGCGAACCGTGTGCCCGTCCGCAGCCATGAGTCGGCCTAAGTGGTGCGGTCGCTGGACGGTTATATTTGTCCACGGGATTATAGGCAGGAAAATAATATTAGCCATTGGGTCCGTACCCTTTCATGGCGTCAAGTAAACGCCTAATTGGTATCAGGAATGGAATGGGTCGGCCTAACATTCGTTCACAATTTTCCAATATGCTGACCGATTCCCCAAGCGTTATCCAGCCGATAGCCGCCGGTGTCAACCAACCCAGGGTCGGAAATGTAACGCCGATGAAAGCCGCGACACAAATAACCGACAGGTACGCAATCAGTTTATATGTCGTTCCCTGCATTCGCTTACTGTTAACAGGCTGTCCGGTCTTCCATGAGGCAAATACGCCGGTAGCAAAGTCAAGCGCCAGCAGTCCGGTGAACACATAGAAAAGCGCGATACTGCCGAACAGGAAACCCAGCGCCGCGCCGACAACCGCGCCGACAATTGCCAGTGGTCCGGTTAGGAATTTACTTGTGTAAGTGCTGAGATTAAATAGCTGTGACATCATATTACCTCATGGCTTAAACGGTCGATAAAACGTGTGATAACTATCGTGCAAGTTGATTCCACCTAGGACATCAACTGTACCATAAGTGGCATTCACTACGTAGGCTGCCCCACCAAGCCCGATTCCTCCTGCAATAATCTTTAGAACATCCCCTGCCGCGTTCAGTGGAAAGTTGGGTAATCCATACTTGTCACCAATACCAACAAAATACGACGCCCCAGCATTAACATCGGTCTGATCGACGACAATTGAATCCAGTATCATAAATGCTTCATTGGTGGTGTATGTAATGTTGAAACCCGATGGGACGTCTACACTTCTTACCACGGCTAAGGTATTTCCCTTTGCGTCAGACCCGTTAAATGTTATCGTTCCTTGTGCTGCTCCCATTAATCCGGCAAAAACAGTGACGGTTAAATCTCGTGGCCAAAGCAGGTTTCCGTTAAAAGCAGGTTGCAGAACCGTTTCATCTTGCCATGTTCTGAGTAATAAAATATAGTTCAGTGCCGTAGCAAGCAAATCAAGATAGGCAATACAGTGTGTAACTCCACCCTGTAGATCACCGCTGACAATTCTAACGTCGCCAGAAGCGGTAATAATAACTCTATCAACGGAGTTACCCGTCCTGAATCGTATCTCCCCATTCGGGTAATCAGTGGCAAGAGCTAATATATCGTTAAGAACACTGTCCATAGCAAGGTAGCCAACTCTGTTAGTATTCTCGCCACGATAAAATTCTATTAGGGTGGCTACTCTTTGATCGTTTATTGCATTCGGATCGGATAACCTAATAGTTGGAACTGTACCTGATAAATGAAGGGCTTTTCTGGGAACTGCAACTCCAACCCCCAATCTGTTATTTACATCA
>SDBT01003510.1_pt1 | contig 27066 bp, 22 predicted proteins | sample 2277101 | NCBI WGS metagenome assembly SDBT01 (sample SAMN10404973, study PRJNA504765) | marine sediment metagenome | isolation source: marine sediment core GS10_PC15, 103 cmbsf | place: Arctic Ocean: Southern Knipovich Ridge | collected 2010 | reverse complement strand
AAAAGAATAATTTAAATGTAGTTATAAAATATTATACATAATATTTTTCAGATAGGTAAATACTTGGTGACCGGGTTATTTTGATATTAAGGTATTTGCTCAGGTTCGAGTCCCCTATGGGCTCCCATTGTTGGTGTATACAAGAACTTCTGTATTTGAATCTTCCTGTTTATTTATAGGAATAGTATATTCTATTTTTACAGTCGGATAGTCTATCCAGATTTTTTTTATAAAAGAAGAAATAAATGTTTTCTTCTTTGTAGTTGAACCTTCAGTTATAATTTGGCAAAAGTCTTTTATATATTTTTTTAGTTCATTTTTTGTAAAAACTGGTATTCTATTTTGTGAATTTTCTAATTCTAAAATATCTTTTTTATTTTCAAGTTCGTTAATATTTTTATTTAGTTCTTTAAGTCTTGGTGAAATATCACCCATTTCTGAATTTGATGTTTCTATAAAATCATATAATTTTTTTCTCCTATTTATTTTATCAAGTATTACTTTTTCAATATTTTTTAGTTTTTGTTTATTTTCTTTTTTAGAAATATAAATATCTTCATTGAGTATCTTTATTAGATACTCTATATTTTCAGCAGTAAATATTTTTTCTTTAATAACATTGAGTATAAAATTATCAAATTTTTCAATGCTTAATGTTTTCTGCTTACAGATACTAGTTCCTGATTTAAACTTACTTTGACATATATAATAATGAAACTCTCCTGACTTTGCAGAATAGGAAGTAAATAGCTTTTTGCAGGTTGAACAGTAAATTAATCCATTTAAAATATTTTTACTACTGACAGTTTTGGGATGTGTAATATTAGGTCTTCTTTTTAAAATAAGTTCCTGCACTCTATTAAATTCTTCATAAGAAACTATTGCAGGATGACAGTTTTTTACTCTTACAATTTCTTCATCACTATTTCTATTCCAAATTAAAGTACCTGTGTATGTTTCATTGTGAAGTAAATACAATACAGTATTTCTTGACCAGACTTTTTTATATGGATATGATTCATTGATAATCTTTGCAATATCTTTTGCACCTTCACCATTTAGGCATAGATCAAAAGCTTTTTTTACAATAGAGGCCTCTTCAGAATTAATCTCTAAGATTGTTTTTTCATTTCCATCAACATTAATTTTCTTTGAAGAATATCCAAAAGGGATGTGGCCACCATTACAGAATCCTCTTGACGCATTTTCTTTCATTCCTCTAATTGTATCTGATGCTAAATTATTGGAATAAAACTCGTCAACAACTTCCAGCATCCCTTCAAGCATTTTACCAGAAGGGGAATTATCAATTGGCTCATTGATTGAAATAACTTGTATATTTTTTTTCTTTAGTAGTGATTTATAAATTATTGAGTCTTCCCTGTTCCTTGCAAATCTATTTAATTTCCAAACAAGTATTGCTTCAAAAACAGAATTTTTCTGTCTGGCAAGTGAGATCATATCTTGAAATGCAGGTCTGTTTGCAGTCCTTGCGCTCTTAGCTTTATCTATAAATATATCTATAATCTCAAAGTCATGTTTTTTCGCGTAACGCCTTAACTGTTTGACTTGTCCTTGAATAGGTAAGTCTTTATCAGCTTGTTTTTCTGATGATACTCTTGCATATATTACAGCTTTCATATTTTTAATTCCTTTAAACAGAAATTTTAAAAGATACTTTTATGTATAATCACCTGATATATTTTCCCTTATCTTCAATATATTTTCTAAATTTTACTTCATTTGTTTTTAATTGGTCTTTAACATACCTGTTTACGTGCTTAATAAGATTAATGAAATTATTTGTATATTTATCAGCAAGGTTATCTTTTCCAGCATTAACGGTAAGAGCTTTTTCATAATAATCTATAAATTCTGCCATAAAAACAGGTAAAATAACTTTATAATCCGTTTCAGTAGGATGTATGTATTTATAATCATCCTGCAAAAATAAAGCTATAGGCACATCAAAAAACAGTGCAGTCTTTTCAAGCTCTTGTGCAGTTAGTCTTCTTTTACCGTTTTCTATTCTTGAAATTGCCTGCTTAGTTAATTTTAAGTAATCTGCTAGTTCTTGTTGTGAGTAATCATGAGTTATTCTGTAGTTTCTTATCCTTTTACCCATCTCTTCATCATATTTAGTTAATGCTTGTGGCATAAGATACCTCCTTTTTTAGAGATTTTATATTAAATACAAAAAAAAGTAAACCTTGACAAAATTAATTGTAATGATTACTATGTTATCAAACCAATTAATTATTTAGGTATGGAAGTTAATAATTTAAATGGATGAGAAACTTCAAGAAATATTAAAGAAACTGGCAGAACTTATTTATGATCAGTTTATTAAAGATTATATGGCTGGAAATATAAGGAAAGATCAATTTCAAGATTGTAAGCAGGCTGTTGGAAAGTCAGCCAAAAAAGCTAAGACTTTTCACCAGACTGCGATCAATTATGGCAAGTAGGAATGCAACCGTACCGGCCACGGGTTCCCGGGATACCGCAGGAGGGCTCCCGGTGGTTCTGGAGCCGGAGGGGATGCATCTCTATGAAGTTAGCGGGGCTATAAATGTTATCTCCTTGTAAAAGATAACATATTAGAACATTTTTAGGTTTTAGGTGTAAAAATGGATAAAAAAGTAAGAAATATTAAAACTAAATATTTAAGCAGTCCTTCTAAAGAATATCTGGGTTCTGTCAATTTAAAGATTATGAGATATTCAAATACGGATAAATCAGAAGTATTTTATTATGATAAGGAAATAGATATCTTTAAGGGTCTTGGGCCTTTATATAAAAATGGTGTTATTGGTATAAAGGGAAGTTGTACAGATAAAGAAAAGATAAAGCAAAACCAGAAATTAAGTAGTTATAGGGCAAGGGCAAAAATAAAAAAGCTAATAGTTGAAAACGGACTTAAATATCATTGTGTTACTACCTATAAGAACAGTTTAAAAAATAGGGAAAATACTTTAAGAAGTGATTATAGGGATACTGTTTTATATGATAACAAGAAGTTTCTAAAAAGGCTTTCCTATCATTTAAAATATAAAGCTTCATATGTAGCTGTTCCGGAGTACCAGACAGATAGATTTAAAAAATACGGATTTAAGTTTTTACATATGCATATAGCTTTAGGTGAACTTGTTGATGAGAGGCTATTTTGGTCTGCTTGGAACTCTATAAAGTGCATGAAATGTGATAATTATTTGACTAGGAAAACTGATTTTAAATGTGGTGATTGCAAATATTTTACAGGTGTTACTTCAGTAAAAAATGATGATCTGGGACCATTTCAAACTGCTAATTATTTTACAAAGTATTTTTCTAAAAGTTATGAAAATAGTGAACTTAACCAGCGCTCATTTAACCAGAAAAGATATCTAAACTCATCTGGACTGAAAATGCCAAAAATTATAGATATCTGTATAAGTGAAAAGGAGTTTAAGAATATTATTGCAAATTGTGAATTTATAAAATCTATGGGAATGAAAAATGATGTAGGAAGCAGGGTAATTATAGATAATGATTTAATAGACAAATATTTATACGGTGAAAAAAATGATAGGTGAAACTGAAGTAACTATTGCCGGTTTTAAGTTTGAAAAGATCGATGGAAAAAGAACTATACAATCTGTTTTTCTACTTGATATCGAAAGGGGTAACTGTATGGAAGTAAATGTTTCCAGTGATGCTGATATAGATAAAGAAAAGTTGGCTAAAGAGCTGCTGGATTACTATCGTAAAGATGCTGTTGTGTTTATTGATATTGAAAATGATCTTAATAGAACAAAAAGAAATTCTGTTAATGTTAGATTTGTTGGGATTAAAGATAACTAATATGCTTTTAAAACTTTAAGATGATATGTTTTTTAACTTTAAGCTTAAATTAATCATTTATTCTTTTCATAGATTTTATGAAAAACTCTAAATTCACTTTCCCCTTTTACATGATTAAAATTTTTAACTCCATTTTTAAAATATCTTTTTTCTGACCATTGAAACCATAATAAATCTTTATTATTATATTTAAGATATTTTTCAATTAAATCTTTTCTAATATAAATAAATATTGATTTATCATCAAACTTTTCACCATATTTAAAAGTAGTTGCGGCTAACTTATTCTCTACATCATAAAAATCTGATGTTTGAGGTTTTATAAATAAAGTTAAATAATTACAGATTTGTTTAGAAGGTGAAATAGTACTACCCGAAGGTATTATTTCACTATGGTAGCTTTCCCAACTATTTTCAAAGATACTTTTTTCTAATTTGAAATTAAGTGTATCACTTTTAGTCTCGATATATTTTACCTGAACTTGTTTTAAAGTATATCCCAATTTTTTAGCTATCATTTTTCTAACCTCAGAGCCATATTCTTCTGCGGTTTGAGAAAAACTAGTCGAACTGTCCTCTTGATTTAGTTTTACATCAATATCACTGCTTAAATTTTTTATTAAATTATTTACATATTTATTTTCTTCTTTTTTTAAATTAATTAATTCTTGTTTTGTTAATTTTTTAGCGCCTTTAAAAAATTGTAGTTCAGTTTTTGTTCTTTTAATATCATAATAATTATAATTAATATCAAATTCTTCATTTATACTATATGGCATTAGTTCAGACCAAGGAATTTCACCTTCATATAAATAGTGTGTTTCAGTAGGTCGAATATATGAAAATTGATAATCACTATATTCATTAATAATATTTTGGATTCTTAATATGTCTCTATTTGATACAAAGACTGCATCTATTGATATATGAACATCCCTTTTTTGATTATTTTCATCCTTCTTTGTAATAAATCCTTTTAATAAAACCCATTCTGAATTTTTATGTTCAAATAGTTTTTTCTGAATAATTAAATATTTACACATATCTAAATCTTTAATATTATCATACCAGTTAATTGCAGGTTTTGTTTGATCTCCTAGAAAGGTATCTCCACCAATTTTACTCATAAGGTCAAAATCCTTAAGTTCAATTGGAAAACTTGGGTCAATATCTACATCCGAAATTCTAAAAACATCTTCATGATCCCAGTCTGTTAATAATCCAAGATCACTTCTATAGCCAGCCATTTCATAGAAAGCAATCCAAGAATATTTCTTCCCATAACGGTCAATTTTCCCAATGTTGTCACGATTTGTATAATTCCAATTTTCTCTTGCAATCCTTTTATCAATTTCACTAAATTTTTCCAATGAATAACCAAGATTGTATATTCTCCAATAGATATTTGATAAAATATTCATATACTCTAAATGTTCATTATCATAATTACTTCTACCTTCAACTAATCTTCCTATTGTATAATTCTCAAAATCCATATTGATAGGAGCATTACCGTCCCTATAATCCTGTTTATTTTTATCTTTACTTTCTCCCCAAATTTTATGAGTATAAGATGATAAAGGGTAATTGATTTTAGTTTTTTGTTCTTCAGTAAATAGGTTGGGCTCATAAATCAAAGCAATATCAATTGTTCTCTTTGCATAGTCTCTCGTGAGTATATGTGTTGTGGCATTGGGAGCATTATCTGCAAACATATTATCAAAAATAAATTTAGCATATTTAGGTAAATATTCTTTTTTGTAGGAATTAACATCAAAATCATTTTGTCTTGCCATAGCCAAACCATAAGAAACAGCTAAAATTCTTTCTGGCACATAAGGATCATTAATATCTATGCCATACTTAAGTAATTCCAAGAATTCTTTAGGATATTTTCTACTATAATAATACAGTGCTCTTGTTGCTTCATCTCTTAATTTTTTAATATTCGTTGATAAAATCCACATAACTTTTTTTGCTGCTAGATGTGCTCGATCTGATAATTCACTTGTTTTTCTGCAAGCATTCTCAAAACTTTTAACAAAATCAGTGAAATAAGAATTTTCATACCAATTATGATTATGTCTAACATATTCGCTCCATGATAAATCCCTTTCAGAAATTGAAAGTGATTTTAATAAACCAGACCAAAAATCGAAGTTTAATGGGTGATTAATATCTAGTTCAATATTCTTAGCAAGACCAAACAAATAATTCCTATTTTCAAATTTACGGAAATTTTTTGTTAGAAATTTTTTAACAATTTCAATATCATCTTTTATATATTTTGAGTTTATTTCAAATAATGATTCCATCGAATATCTGATTATTGTTTTGTTATTTTTTAAAATTTTAAATAAAAATATCCTTTCTTCTTTTATAAAAAGTATAACTATACACCTCAAAATATCGTTAAATAAAGGATGTTTTTTTCTATGATTTAATAAATTATTATAAAACTTTTTTGATTTAATAAATCTAATTAGTAGTAAATAATTTCTAAATTTATTAACTAAATTATATAACCTCCCTTTTACTTCTATATGATTATTTGATATTTTGTCTTTTTTATATTTCAAAATTAGATACTTTGCAACTAGATATCCTCCGAATAAATCATAGGTAAACTGTATTTCTTCTTCTTTTTTATTTATATTCCAATCTCTATATATTAATAAATTTTCTCCTTCAAATGCTCTCAATTCATCAGAGTTCAAAAGCTTAGAATTATTTGGAATTCCTCTTGTTTTATAATCCCATATATTTTGAGAAATTCTTAAGAGTTTATTTTTTGTGTAATCTTTATTAAATTTTTCATCTTTAGATAAAATTGAACAAATATTTGAATTGCATTTCAATAAGTATTGATCAAAAACTTCAAACAAATCTTCATTTACAAAAGAGACTTTTACTTCTTGTTGCCGTTGAGGATTTTTTGTTTCACAAAATAATTTTAGATATAACGGTTGCCAAAATTCTCCAATAGCTTCAGAATAATTCTGGAGTTTAATTTTATAGTAATCAAAATATTTCTGAATTTCATCCCATGTTAAATTTTCAAATCCACGAACTATCGCTTTTTTCTTCCAATTACTTTTTTCTAATTTAAAATCGAAATAATTTTTTGGGAATAATTGGTCTTCATAAGAAGTACGGTAAGTAGTAATAAGAACTATATTTTTATATTTATTATTAATTGAAATGATGATTTTCTCTAAATCAATTTTCCATATTTTTCTCCAATGTGTCGATTCATTTAAACCATCAATTATTATAGGAATTTTTGATTTATAAACTGCTCCTGCAATATTCAAAGCGCCCCAGAGATTTTCTAAACTCCAGTTTGAAGGTATTTCTAGATTATCTTTTATTTGTTTTTCTAGTTTTTCTTCTGTTCTCAAGTTTTTAGCAAAAATGAAAATAGCAGGAAGTCGATTTTTTATTTGTTTTTCAAATATATTAAAGGCTACATGAGTTTTTCCCATCCCAGCGGCACCAGAAATATGAAATTCATTTTCATCAATTAATTCAAATAACCTGAAAATATATTCAAATGATGGAATTATACTATTTTTGATAATGTAAAGTGGTTGGAATAGAATTTCTCTAATTCCTCTTCTTTTATTATTTTCTTCCTTTATTTCCTTTTGTTCTTCTTTGGTATAATTAATTTGTTGACTAATATTTTCTTGTTTTGATCTTTTATAAATAGACTTCCCCAATTTAAAAATACTAATAAAGAAATTGTTTGACCATTCCTTTTTTATATTGACAACTTTATTTTGTGGTTGGATTTCTTGTATATAAGATATTATTTTACAAACATCAGATTCGCTAAACTCTATTAAATCCTTATAGTATTTTCTTAATTTAATAAGATATTTTTTAAAATTTTTTATCTCTATTCTTAATTTTTGATTATCATTATCAACTAATAATTTATGCAACTTATTTAATTTAATTAATCCATTTTCAATAAAATCTGCTTTATCCTTTGTAAATTCTATAAACGATTTTTGAACTTCCTTGTAATCATCATCAATATCTTCAGATTTTAATTTTATAATTGCCTCTTGATACTCATTTATATACACCTCTACTTGCTGATTTTCAATTTCTTGATTTAGCAGATTTGCAAGAGGTTTACCTCCAAGTATTTTAATAATCTCATCATCAGTCTCTGTTTCTATATGAAGTAATGATTCATATTTTGCTTTCAACTCACTAAGACTATTCATACAATCATATTTAGCTTTAAACCACTCCCATCCTAATATATTATCATTGAAAAAATAATAATATATAGATGGGTATTTTCTTAGATAATTAAGAAAATCAGTATCACCCCAATGAATCAATTCAACATGTTTTTCATCCGATACTACACTCACTCCATTTTTTTTTGAAATTGGGAGTTTTTCTTCAAACCAAGTTTGTTCTTCCATAGTGAAATTTTTTTTACTACACAGAAACCATTTTTTTAGTTTTGGATGTTTTTTACATGAAGTTTGCAAAGAATTTTTTATTTGCTCTTTTCTTCCTCCTCTATCCAATCTCCCAATAAACTTTGCCTGCCATCCCCAAACATCTCCATTGATAAGAGTTAAATAAAATTCGACACCATCTCCACCACCACTATCATCAATTCTTGTTAAAGTACCTGCATCTTTATTTTCTTCAGAAACAATCTGATAACAAAGCTCTTCAAAACTTTTCTTTTGATCAGTTTTATATGGTTGTAGATTATTCCAGTTTACTTTATCAATCATTACTAAGCCTATCTTCAATATTAATTAGTAGTTTAATATATTTAACTGCATCTTTGTTATGCATCCCTCGAATTCTAGTTGGTGTCAAACCTGGAGAGGATAAATTTTGGATTGTATCTCCGACAATTTTTCTTAATTTCGAAAATTCTTTCCTGTATAAATTAGGAACTTCATTGGGCAATACAGGCAGTTGGACATGAATTTTTATCGCCTCGCTTGCTAGTCTCCTACTGGCATTTCCTTCATTTATGGATATCCGATAGTTAATGTCAGACAATTTTTCTAAAAAATACAATTTCATTCCTATCTAATAAAATTATATTAATTTGCTCTTATACAAAATATTTTTGTCTTAAAAATAAATATTATGTTAATTATAAATATAATATACTTTCTTTTCTAGTTTTATATCCAAGTACTTTTATAATCTTCAAAATAATTATTTTAAATAAATTAATCCCTTCAAAATATGGATCTAAATTTCAATACTTAGGGAAGTTAAGAAAAGCAATTAATACTTTATCTTAACCATTATTTTAAAAGTTCTTGATACCACACAACTCGGGCTACCATCGCGGACTTTTCACTATTATAGTATCTTTTTAAAGCATGGGGGTCTTGGGGGGAGGGTGGCATGGGTTTAAAAGTAAAACTTCTAAACTTTTGTTAATTATTTACTTATACAAATCCGTTGTACTCCTTCAGTGCGTTTTCCACATCAAGGTTTGCAAGTATCACATAGATCTGGGTGGTGGAGATGTCAGAATGTCCCAGAATCTTCCTTAAGGCATCTATATCCTTGGTCCTCTTGTAGAAGTCAGTTGCAAAGCTGTGCCTTAAGGTGTGCGGAGTGACATCTTTATTGATACCGGCCTTCCTGGTATACCTCTTGATCATAAACTGGATATACCTGTCAGAGAGTTTCTTTCCTGATTTTGAGCTGAACCTGTCATTTTTCCTGTCTATAAGTGTTGTAAAGAAGTATTTGCTGCCTTTTGGTCTTATCTTCTTCCATTCCCTTAGCAGGTCCAGCGTACTCTCCGATATGAATGGTATATCTCTGTCTTTCTGCCCTTTACCGTCTGCTACCCTCAGTTTACCGTTAGTTAAGCTGATATTGTTTAGTTTTAAGCCTGTAACTTCTGATACCCTTAGCCCGCAGTTAAGCATAAGGGACATAATTGCCTTGTTTCTTAATCCTGTGATGTACCTCTTGTTGGGTTGCCAGATAAGCTCGTATGCTTCTTCCCTATCCAAGATTATAGGTAATTTTCTTCTAACCATGATTTCACCTCCTTTTAGCTTTTATTACGTATAATACCAATTATACGTGTCATATCACTATAGTTTCATATAGTCAAGTATAATACGTAATAATACAGAAAAATTTGATAATTTAAGGATATGCTAAATTTAGGTAGTTTTAACCAAATTTTGTCTTGAAATCGAAGAAATTATTTAGTTTATTCCTGAAATATATATGATTGAGTATGTAAGTTTCGTTACGTTCCAAGTTTTTTCAAGATTAGAAAATTTATAAATCAGTATGAGTTTAGATTGGAATAACCAAAAGAGGTTATGATTTGTTATAAAGCAAAAACACAAGCCATAATGTACTAAACTCATACTGGAGGATAAGATATTATAGTCTTCTTCATTTTTTTCTATTTTTATAATTTTAATCTACACGATACCTTGTGTTAATGCTCTTCTTAAAATCCTATTTATTTTATACTTTGAAATATTAAGTTTTATGGCTATTCTTTCCTGAGTTAATTTATTCATATAATATAAATTTGCTACATCAAATATTAGCTCTGAGCTATACGGCATCCCCCCCAATATTTATATAAAGAATATTATATTCCCAATATTATTTTTAGTATTTTTCCTTTATTATCCTGACCAGTTTTTCAGCATCAGGGAGGAAGAGCTTTTCCAGGTTCTCTGCTGATGGCGGGATACCATTGGGAGCTCCGAGCCTCTGAATGGGTGCGTCAAGCCAATCAAAACAAGACTCCTGTATCTGGGTTATGATCTCTGAAGCAAAGCCGCTCTGAATAACTTCCTGGGATGTTACTACTGCTTTTCCCGTCTTTTTTACTGAAGCTATAATGGTGTCAATATCCAGAGGTATTAGTGTCCTTATATCTATGACTTCTGCTGACATTCCCTGGTCCTCAAGCATCTGGGCTGCTTTAAGTGACTGCTCTACCATATAAGACCAGCATACAATGGTTATATCTTTTCCCTCTTTAAGTATTTTTGCTTTTCCTATTGGGACCAGATATTCCTCTTCGGGGACCACTCCAAGACTATTATAAATAAGCTGCTGTTCAAAAAATATTACCGGGTTCTCCTCCCTTATTGCTGACTTTAGAAGTCCCTTAAAATCATAGGCTGAAGCTGGTGCTACAACTATTAGGCCTGGTATATGGGTAACCAGGGCCTCAAGGGACTGGGAATGCTGCCCGGCATAGCCCTTTCCTCCACCAATGGTGGTACGAAGTACCATAGGGATACTTATCTGGCCTCCGGACATATAGCTCCATTTGGCTGCCTGGTTTCCGATCTGGCCAAGTGCCTGCATTATAAAATCATTGTACATGATCTCTACAATGGGCCTAAGTCCTGTCATGGCTATACCAACTGCCGCACCTACCATGCCTGCTTCAGAGATGGATATATTAAATACTCTTTCACGTCCAAATGTTTTAAGCAGTTCATTTGTCACACCGAAAGCTCCGCCATAGTCGGCAATATCTTCACCAAAGGTTATAACCCTTCTATCTCTTGTCATTTCCTCTATGATCGCTTCCCTTATAGCAATTCGTGCATTTATCTGACCTCTATCATCTCTACCGTATTTTGGTAGGGGGGAGGCGGGTTTGGGATTTGAATACTCTTTAGGGACACGGTCTTCGGTCTTAGATGAGAAAAGGTGGGTAAGCATGCTTTCCCCTTCAGGATAATCTGCAGCTGCAGCATAGGTCGCCATGGCAGCATTTCTTTCACTTACTTTCTTGTTTAAGGCTTTTATATCCTTTTCGGTTATCTTCCCTTCAGGAAACTTTGCTTCCTTTAGTTTTTTCTCATATGTAGATATTGCATCCCTAACTCTCCACTGGGCCAGTTCTTCCCGGTCCCTGTAAGTAAGTGGATCTGAGAGGCTGTGACCCTTGTAACGGTATGTCATAAATTCCAGTAGTACCGGGCCGTCTCCTTTTTTTATTATACCAGCTGCCCTTTTTACAGAATCTGCCACAGCCAGCACATCCATGCCGTCTACTACTTCTGCATGCATGAGATCTGTATCGAACCCGGCGGCCCTTCTGGCCATAAAATCAATACCTGTGATCTCTCCTACTGACTGGCCGGACATGGCATACTGATTATTTACGATACCAAAGATAATGGGCAGACCGAACTTTCTGCCCATGAGCCCGTTTTTAAACTGGGCCATAGCGGCTATGTTAAGTGATTCAAGGACAACGCCATTGCTAAAGGACCCGTCTCCTGCAAGGCACAGCACCAGGTTTTTATCCTGCCTGTACCTAACTGACATGGCAGCGCCAGTTGCTATGGGCACATGGCCCCCGACTATGGCATTGGCTCCAAGGTGACCAAGCTCAAAGTCTGCTATATGCATGCCTCCTCCAACTCCCCTGCAGTAGCCGTGGGTCCTGCCAAAAAGTTCTGCTATCATCCTGTATGTATGGATCTTAAGTGCTTTTTCTTCCATTGCCTCTCTTGCATCACTATCTGAGTAGCTTTCTCCTACCGCCTCAAGGTACTGCTGTCTTAAGGACAGTAGCTCCAGTAGGTTTTTGTCACCCATAAGTTTTACCATACTGCAGCCCTTAGCCATGGCATCACCGTGACCCCTGTGGGAACTTGTAATATAGTCATCTATTGAAATTGCCGAGATGGACCCTGCAGCAGTTGCCTCCTGTCCGATGGAGAGGTGGGTGGGGCCTACATAGTTAAATTTATCAAGGGGCTTGTACAGGCCCAATTTTAACTGTTCCAGCATATCTTCCAGGGTTCTTATCATATACATATGCTCCAGGAGGTCTAATGCGTCTTTTCTTGTGAGGCTGCCCCCGGTTATTTCATCATCAAGGGATTTTTGGTAGCTGCAGACAGGTATTGTCTTAAAATCCAGCTTGTCCTTCTTGCAATTGAAAATTGATTTGATTTCTTTGACCACAATAATTTATCTTATTTCTTTATATATAAGGCAATATTTTCAGACTATTGAAAAATATATATTAGCCTAATTGCTATTCTCTTTTAATTGGATTTAACTTCAGTTGTTATAGATTCTTCTTTTTTTAAGCATAGAATTACTTATACAATGTTTTACTAGTTTCTTTTACAATCCTAATTCTTTACGCCTATCTTTAATAAATTTCAGCATACTGTTCCAGGCATCCTCAAAACTATTTCTAAAAAGTACAACTGGTCCAAAATCTTCATATTCTTCTGGTGTAATACTATTTACAAAGTAGCCTCTACGATAATCCTCAACTTTTTCTACAAGGGTGTCTATAACTGAATAAGGAGTATGCTGTAGAAATCGCTGTACAACTGGAGGATTCTGTTCAATCAACATATCAGCTGTTCCTTTCCAGTTAATAGTAATACTGCAATCTGCTCCGACCATCTCTGTAAAATGATGAAGACCCCTGGCTCCGCCACCTACAAACCCTACATTATAATTTTTTTCTTTCACCATCCAATATATTTTTTTAGCAATAGATATCCCGGCCTGCCATAAAATATCATCAGAAATATCTATTTTATTTTCTCTGACATTTTTAGTTAGATATTCATCATATATTCCCGTTATATGGGAAAAATAAATAGGCGCTGGATCCTTCATTTTCTTTGCCACTTTGGTATAAATTTCACATACATCTAGTGCTTGCTTTACAGCCATCACTTCTGTGGCATTTATAGGAACCCTTTCAGGGACTAATATTTCTATAGCTTTCAAGCCTTCTTCTGTTGCAGGTATCTTTGCCAGTATATTTTCACCTGCCTCGCGATTAAAGCGAGCATGCTTTAGTATACTATCTAAATCTTCATTGAATGGGTCTCCCTGGATGCTTACAAATCCCTGCTTTCCATTACTAGCTTCATACAATGGCATAAATATCTCAGCAATATTCTCGACAAGTTCCCTCTGAAGTATTACCTGGACTTCATTGTCATCTTTTTCGGATCCAATCAACCTGTCAAGTTCTTTTACTATATTTTTTTTATCAGCAATTAATCTTTTCCATGGATAAGTCGGATTCTGAGTACAACCTACGGCTCCTGCATCAATCGCTAGATTTGCTTGTTCTTCTGTGACATTGTTTATCCAGAATCGTGTTGGTGTTTGATCAGTTACTCTATGAAAATATGTATTTTTATCCATTTTATCCTCCTCGTGCTAATAAAATTTTATTTTCTTTTTGATCCAATCAATTCTTCCGCAGCTTTCACAATATCTTTTGAATTCATTTTATATTTATCAAATAATTCTTCCCCAGTTCCTGATTCAGGAAAACAATCCCGGATACCGATTCGTTTTAAAGTGCTACTGGCATTTTCTGCGATAATTTCAGATATTGCAGAACCCAGGCCGCCATTTATTAGATGATCTTCACAAGTTATTGCTTTTTCTGTTTCTTTCAAATATTTAATTATTTCATTTTTATCTATAGGTTTTATTTTATCTACTTTTACCATCTTTACGTAAATACCTTTATTCTTAAGAGCATCTGCAGATTCAAGAGCTTTAAAGACCATTATTCCTGTAGCAAAAATTACTAGATCGTTGCCAAAGTCTGCTAATAATTCAACCTTGCCTGCAGTCAATTTACTTTTACTATAAACCGGGGTAGGAGGTCCGCCCAGACGAATATAGACGGGTCCATTATGTTCGACTGCTAGTCTGACAGCACCCATAGTCTCATTAGCATCTGTTGGGCTAAGCACCATCATATTTGGAAATGTTCTAAATATTGAAAGATCTTCAAGTGCCTGGTGCGTAGGTCCTTCCTTCTCACCAGCATATATGCCTCCATTTGCACCAATAAACTTCACATTTAATTTTGGATAGGCAACAAATGTACGGACTTGTTCACAGGATCTCATACTTAAAAAAACTGAATAGCTTGTAACAAATGGGATCTTCCCTGACGCAGCCAGGCCTGCTCCGATATTAACTAAATTTTGTTCTGCAATTCCGACCTCGATATATCTATCAGGATATTTATTCTTAAAATTGGTTAGTCTCATTGCAAGCTCTGAATCAGCAGACAATACTACAATATTTTTATTTTTTTCGGCAATCTCCAGTATAGTTTCACTCCATGTATCACGGGTAGACTTATTCACACCTATCAAACTCCTCCTTAATCTGTTTCCTTTGTTTGTCTAATTCCTCCATGGCAATATCATAATCTTTTTCAGATATTACACACTTATGCCATTTATTATTATTTTCCATAAAAGATATCCCATAACCTTTTATAGTGTTCGCTATTATCATATGTGGTTTATCATTGTTCTCCAGGGTATCAATAACTTTTAGGATTTCTTTTATTGAATTTCCATTTATTTCATAAACATTCCAGTTGAATGCATTAAATTTTTCCCTTAATGGTTCCAATGGCATGATTTCTTCAGTATTCCCTGAGCTTTGATATTTATTTCTATCAACAAAAACAATTAATTTACTTAACTTATATTTTGAAGCTGTCATCATTGCTTCCCAGACAACTCCTTCATTGAGTTCGCCATCACCCATAATAATGAAGGTCTTAAAATCCCTATTATCGATTTTTCCGCTTAGGGCAACTCCAACTCCCAGTGAAAGACCATTTCCCAATGAACCACTGGTTAAATCAATACCAGGAGTCTTGTTAGAATCCGGATGTCCCTGAAGCTTTGAGTTTATTTTTCTTAATGAACTTATTTCTTTTTCCTGAATTATTCCTTTTTCGATCAAAGCTGAATACTGAGCCGGACATGCATGACCCTTTGATAAAATTAGACGATCCCGGTTCTCCCACGCAGGATCTTCAGATTTGATATTAAGGATCCTAAAATATAGACATGAAATTATTTCAGCTAAAGTTAAAGATGGCCCCACATGGCCATCCCTGGCAAGGTAAATCATTTTTATAATTTTTTCCCTTAAATCAGTTGCTTTATCTTTTAGCCTTAATTCTTCCTTATTGTACTCTGTAATATACTTCATATATCTCCTAGATATTATTCATTGTGAAAGGGATTTCCTCGATATTCGCAAGATAGTAAAATGGTAATAGTGAAACTTTTGTGGATCTTGCTAAATTGCCTGGACTCACAATATCGATATTATCAAATTTAGTGTGAAAAAATGGGTTCCCTTCCTCAGAAGCCCATAGAGAACTTATTCCAAGTTTAAAAAACTCACCACAATCCTGCTCATGATCCAATTTTGTGAATGCCCGATATTGGTTTGTATTCCAATCGGTATTATCTTTAATGATTCTTACCATAAAATCCAGAGCATTTTCACTTGCCAGGATACGATGGATATAACCAACATCAGAACTTGTAGAGTCCAGATTGCTATAGCTGATAATATTTTTAACATTGCTTTTTCTATTTCGAACAAAATTTGTCGAACCGAATAATCCAATCTCTTCACAGCCAAAAGCACAAAAAGTCATAGTTCTTTTTGATTCAGTTTTTGAACAAATTTTACAAATCTCCAATAAAGCTGCACAACCAGACCCATTATCCCAGGCACCCTCAATTTCAAGTTGTGTATCATAGTGAGCTCCAATAATCACATTTTCATCAGCATACTTATTTCCTTTTAAACTACCAATAACATTATATGATTTCTTAATCTCTATTTTGCTTTTATGTCCGATTTCTACCACTATTTCACTCGAAGATAGAAGACTTAATAATTTCTCACCACAACTCTGGTCTATTATTACTCCTGGAATCGATACTCCAAACTTATGAAAATCCTCATCTTCTTCAAATCCCATTTGTGAAACCAGTTGCCTGATCTCACCAAATGGCGCATCAGAAATAATAATGATACCTTTTATTCCAAGTTCGGTGATAAGTTTACACATATTGTAGGGTCTAATTGTATGGGCCAGAGCAATTTTATTTTTTAATGAAATACCCTTTCCGACTAAAAAATTTATATGGTCTTCTGTCGCTTCACCAATATAAATAAGTTCACCTTTTACTGTGCTGTTCTTTGAATATTCTAATGGAATGCTCTTTATATTATCCTGGTAAGGTTGTTTTATCTCTATTGAGGAGAACAATGGTGTATATTCAGGAAATAAAAATTCTTCAACTCTGACTTCATCAACATATAAGCTCATTTTATCTTTCATATAATGGAAAGCTTTTTCCTCTCCTTTGGTACCGGGCCATCTATTACCGATATTACTAATGTCAGTTAATGTTTTATAAATCTCTTCATTGGATATTTCCGGAGTTCTTTCAATTATTCCTTTATTTAACCTCATATTATTCCTTTCCCGGGTAATTCCAGATTATTTCTTATCTCTTTCAGCTGATTCAATTATTCCTCCCAGTAGTTCTCTAGAATCATATCCCGGAATAAACACAGTAACAATTTTTAAAAAATCATTGCCAGTATTAATTATTTGATGTTTGTCTTTAGAAGTTACCCAAATCACTACTCCCTCTTTTATCTTATATTCTTTCCTGTTGCAATTTAGTATCCCCTCGCCCGAGACTATGTATATTAACTCAGGCCTATCATGTCCATGATAATCAGTTTTTGATTTAGGGAAAATTGACACTGAAGAAAAATTAATCTCAGGAACATTATTTATATCACTAGAAAATACTACTTTGATAAGTCTCTTATAGGGATCAGGAATTATCTTTCCTTCAATTTCATGGGTATTAATTAATTTCATATTAATTCCTTTCTAAAAATATTTATTAATATTTTGCCTTTATAAAAATTATTAATCTTCTATTTGTATCCTGGTCCAGGCCAAATTAAAAACCCTCTTAAAATTTGATATTATCACCCCGGGATCTTCACTATTTTGAACCATTACCTCAAATAGAACAGTTGGTTCATTTTTATAATTTTCTTTGGAAAAATAACCGATATCCCGAAATATTTTTAGGTATTCCGTTATTTCATCTACATCGATTTCTGAATCTATCATTCCGAAACAGACATGTTTATCACCATAAAAAGGATGACCGACATCTTTGATTACACAGTTATTTATATGAACATCTACTATATGATCCCTTAAATTATGTATATATGCCTTAGGTGTTTCGTAGCTTCCCAGGATATGTGAATAATCTATTGACAATCCAAAATTATCATATTTTTTCTTAACTGAATCTGCAATATATTTAGCTTCCATGGAGGGACCGATTAAGAATTTCTTATCAAATTCTCTATCTAAAGGTTCAAGTATTATTAAAAATTCACTATGTTTTGATCTATTTTTTGAATATTCACATAAAGTTTCAATTGACTTGATTAGATTTTCTTTTGCCTGTGCTCTTAGTTTGATACCCGGATCTTTTCCACTTAAGATTAGAAATCTATTCGAATTGAAAAATATAGCTTCATCTATATAATTTTTTAATTCTTCTACAGAATTTTTTCTTTTATCTTCATCAATCGAGCTAAGATTTAAACCCAATTTATATATAGGAAAAGCAGCAATATAGGTGGTTTTTATATGACTTAAATCCAATAATTTCTTCACATTATTTTTTGTTTTCCTATTCTTGATGTTTGAAATTGCTACTAAGTCAAAATATGCATCTTTTAGAATAGTCTTTAGGGTTTCCTCTGTATTTTTATCCGAATTTAATGTCTTAGGATAAATAAGATTAAAAACTATTCCACAAAATGTAATCAATTCTTTATTTTTGTAGTATGCAAATTTCATAATTTTAATATTATTTTTTTTCTTTCATTTTTAATGAATTTTTTAGATCACCTAATAGAGAGTCCATAAAATCAAAATGCGCATTCATTGCTTTCACTGCTGCATTCACATCTTTATCAATAATGGTTTTTAATATTTTCTCATGCAACTTAATTGATCTTTCTTTTACTCCCATTTTTTTCTGGTTATTTTTAATCTCTACTATAAGCAAGTTTCTTATTGTATAAATCAGTTTTAGCAAAACCGGATTCATAGTTGCCCTTACTAACTCAATATGAAAATTCAAATCTTCATTAGAGAATTCATCATTATTATTAATACATTTTTTTAATTTTTTAATTATTTTATTTAATTTTTTTACCTCATCCTCAGTTGCTCTTTCAATAACCAGTTTTATTGCACTAGTTTCAATGATTCTTCTTACTTCTATTAAATAGAAATTATCCTTTTTACTAAGAATAATATTACTAATCAATGGTTCCAGTAATTCTTCTGTAGACGGTATGCTGATAAATGCTCCTTCACCTGGTTTTACAACTAAAAGACCCATCTGTTCGAGTCTTTTAATTGCCTCTCTCAGTGGTATTCTGCTAACATTGAAGATCTTAGTAAGCTCTCTTTCAGCCGGTAATCTATCACCAGGCTTATACTCACCGTTAATAATTGCTTCTCTTATTTGATTAACTATTGAACCTGATAGGCTGCTTCTTTTAATCTCTTTTAATTTATTTTTTCCCATTTTCGACTAATTTCCTTTTTTATGTTTTTTTAGAATAGCTTATATATTTAAAATCTTTACAATTTATCTTTTTATACATATAGCTTCTTCAAGACTACTATTTATCTATCAATATCAGATCAACTTCTTATAATTTTCTCTAAAAAACTGTATAGCATCTAGCATGGCAGTATAATTCTTTAATGATACATAATCAGTTACAGAATTGCTGGATCCAGGACAATATCCGCCATAGTTCCATAATTTTTTTAATCGTGACAAAGTCAGCTCTCTAACAGTTTTTACATCTCCTCTTGATAATATATCAAGTTCAATATTTCCAAGTATGCAGATCCTGTCACCGTATTGTTCTTTCACTTCTGCAGCATCCATGGCTTTGGGTTCTATGGGATGTAAAGCATTAAAACCACAACCAATCAGATCTTTAATAACCTCACTGATATCCCCGTCTGAATGATAAATAAAAGGTATATTTTTATTTTTACAAATATCTCCCATTTTTCTATACCATGGAAATAAATTTTCTCTTAGAAATTGAGGATCAGCCATTAATCCTACACCAGCTGCTATATCATCTCCTATCCACATTGCATCGACTTCAACTTCATTACAAATCCTGGAAAATATACTATATTGTAATTCACCGACTTTTTGGAACATCTTCTTTATAAAATCTGGATCATCTACTAAAAGATATGAAAATTGCTCATAGCCAAGTAATGTCCAGACACCAACAAAAAGGCGGGGAACAACTCCAATGATCCCCATATTTTCTGGAAGATTATTTTTTGCTTCTATATAAGATTTTAAATCAGTATCCCCTGGATCTGACCATGGGAATTTATTATAATCTTCAATATTAGTAATGACTCCCTTGCCTTCCCGGGCCCAACTTTTTTTCTGGGATTTGCTATATTTGCCATATTTGAACTCTCTCTCTTTCATAATTCCTAGATTATTATCTCCCATGAATCCAAAAGCACTTGTTACAATTGGAATATAATCGTATCCGGCCTTTTTCCAGAACTCTATATCGTCTTTAATATTTTCAATTTTTCTTCCCAAAAAAGCTTCCTTCACGTCTTTATCCACCCATAACTCAATATGGTGAATTTTTTTAGAATACTTTCCAAGTAATGTATTTTTTAATCCTTCAAAATCGCAATCAATTTTCACAAGATTCTCCTGAAACAATCAGTTATTAAACTTTTTACTTATGCGAATTTTTGTTTTTATTATATCTTTTTATTTTAGCAATTTTCTTCTTATACGGAGAAGATAGTCTATTTTTAAATCTATCTTCTCCGTACCAATAACTACCTAAAGACACTCAAGTCTTATTCCCACCATGCAGGTTTAGGACTGACATCTTTGTAGTCCACGATTACATCATATCCTGGCCAGCTGTCTACAGTTTCAATAGAAACCGGAAATGGAGCTATTAGGAATAATGGCCAAGCATGCTCAATACCCTGGTCATCAACATTCTGTACTATATCACCATCTCGACCTTCTATTACTGCTATAAGGTTTTCACATGCAACAGTTCCCATAATCTGGGGGAATTGGGCACTTGTGTAAGCATAAGTCTTACCCTGGGTCTCTTTTATGAATTCAATAGCCTGGGGATCAGCATCATTGCCACATATAAATATGTCATCTTGTTTCCCAGCAGCAACTATTGCCTGGTAGGCACCTATACCAAATGGATCATTTACAGCATAAACAGCATCTGCATCAGGCACTCTTTGCAGCCAGTCCTCCATGGCTTCCAGTCCAGCAGGCACGCTGGCACCTTCAGCATATGCGGCTACTTCAATTCCAGGATAATGTTTAAGCACATTCATTACCCCATTTGTTCTTTGACGGGCAGGTTCAACCATTTCTAATCCTGAAAGAAGCACTTTTCCTTCACCCTGCAAACGCATTACCATATATTCAGCAGCCATCTCTCCAGCTCTAAAATTATCAGCAGCTACAAAACTTGCACATAGCCCTTTATTTTCAGGTACATCAAGTGCGCCGCCATCCTGGGTGACTACAGGGATTCCTGCCTCTTTGGCTAGAATCAATGAAGGAATTATTGCTTTTTCATCTATTACAGAAATTATTATCCCATCAACACCTAACTCGATTACGGTTTCAAACTGATCAGCCTGTGTAGCCATATCCCAATCAGAGATTAAAGTAATGGTCTCATAACCATTAAGGGCTGCTGTTCTCTCATTACTTATTCTCTGTGCATTAACAACTGGGATATCGGCTGTATTGGATAGCACTGCAATAACACCTTTTCCTTCACCTTCCGGAACAGGTTCCCAATCTTCTTCAAGCGGACCCCCGGTTTTCAAAGTCCCAAAAACACCTGTTTTTCCTGCATCTGCAACTACTGTCACTTCCTCAGCTTTTTCTTCTGCAGCTTCTTCAGCCACTTCAGTTGTTTTGGCTGCTTCACTTGTTGTTGCCTCCTCTTTACATCCTGCTAGAGCAACAGAAACTACTAAAGCAAGACACACGAGAAACATTGGCAGCCATAAAATCTTCTTCTTCATTACGATTCCTCCTTTACTTTGACTCATAATTTAGTATTATACTTAGGAGATTTTTTTGGAATTTAACCCACCGTGGTGTTCTAAAAAAATCTCACCCCTTTTTTACATAAAATCACCTCCAACAATTACTATCATCATTATCTTTTTATTCTCAAACACCCGTTCTTCTGGTGTGGACAATATTTCTTATTGTTCATAAATCCTGCCTCCTGCCTACAGAGCTAACTATTACCGCAATAAGGATTAATAATCCAGTTATGAGCAATCTTAAATAAACATTTACTCCAAGAATATCCTGTCCATTGTTTAATACCCCGATGATCAAGGCTCCGATAAATATCCCGACCATACTTCCGCTTCCACCGCTCAAGGCAACACCTCCCAGTATAGCTGCAGTTATTGCATCCCAAAAATAAGGAGATTCTGCATAGGGCTGGGCTGATGCATGTCTAGAGGTAAAAATTATACTCGCAATACCAGCACAAATTCCGGAAATTACATATACAAGCAATTTTACTTTTTTAATATTTATACCACTCGTCCTGGCAATTTCCTCGCTTCCGCCTATAAAATAAATCGATCTCCCAAAAGGTGTTTTTTCCGTCAAATAAATAAAAAAGACAAGCACCACTGCAAGTATGATAACTGTAATAGGAATTTGCCCAATAGATCCTGTTCCTATTGCTATAAATGCATCTGGCATTTTTTGAAAGTTTCCTATCGAAACCCCGCTGGTTATAGTTCTTATCACACCCTGGCCTATAAGCATCATAGCCAGAGTCGCAATAAAGGCAGGTATTTTTAAATATACAACATTGACTCCATTTAAAAGACCAATAAAACCTCCAAATAATAAACCTGTAATTATTATTGCTGGCAATGTTAAAATATGTTTATTTAGAGCTTCGATAATAAAAATAATTGGAACACCTGTTAGAATCAATATTGCACTTATTGATAGATCGATACCTCCTGAAATAATTACAACACCGACTCCTAGAGCTAAGATGGTAATCATAGATACCTGATTTAATATATTAAGTAGATTACCCGAAGTTAAAAAATTTGGAGTCATAATCGAGAAAGTTATGAAGATTATTATGAGTATAATTGTAATAGTAAACTCATGGAAATATTTATGCCTGGTTAGCCTCTTCATTAAACTTTCGTTTTGGTTTTCTTCTACTTTTTCTTCATACATCAAGATTTCTCCATGTTTATTTATCTTTTACCTAAATCTCTTCTAGATGTTAATGAACTTAACAGTATGGAGAGAATTACTATAATTCCTATAATAAGGCCCCGTGCATGTACATTTACATCCAATATCGCCAGACCATTATGGATGACCCCAATTATTATAGAGCCGATAAGAACACCTATCATTGTGCCGCTACCTCCACTTAAGGGTACACCTCCTAGAATAACAGCTGTTATCGTATTAAAAAGAAGTGGAGCAGCTGTAGTAGCATAGCTAGGTTGCACTGATCCAAAACGTGCAGTAAAGATGACACTGCCCAGACCGACACTTGCACCCCCGAGCGTATATATCAGCAATCTCATTTTTTTTACATTTATTCCCGAAAGCCTGACAGCATCTTCATTTAAGCCTATGGCATAAATTAAACGCCCAAAAACTGTACGTTCTGTTAAATAAGTTACTACTATAAAAATAAATAACATAATTACTACTGGTATTGGTACTCCACCAACAATTCCGCCGATCTGTATGAACTTCGTGGGAAAACCATATACCGGAGTGCCTCCAGTTAGTGTGAGTAATAATCCTCTTGCAATCTGCATCATAGCCAGAGTCGCAATAAAGGCAGGTATTTTTAAGTATGCAATATTGACTCCATTTATAAACCCTATTATGCATCCTACAATAATTGCAGCTACAATTGCTATAATAATATAAACTAAATTGCTTTTATCAATTAATATGATTTTTGCAATAGGCACACTGATCAAAACAATTGCTGTGCCGATAGAAAGATCTATTCCTCCAGAAATAATTATTAAGGCCATTCCAAAAGCCATAATTGTAGTAATTGAGACTTGCTGCAATATAGTAAGCAAGTTTCCAACAGTAAGAAAATTAGGTGTTAATATAGAAAGAACTGCACAAATTAGAATTAAACCAAAAAATATAGTTAATGGATGAAAATATTTATTATATGTAAGTCTTTGAAAGAAACCTTTTAGTCTGCCATCATTGTTTTCTAAGACAGTTCCACTATTTTTCATTTAAACCTTTCACCAATATTCATTGATTATTCATTTATAATCGCTTGTAGATGCTTACCCGAAGGTATTTCCTCAAGATCTTTAACAATTTTTCCTTTTCTTAAAACTAGTACCCTATTGCAGACATTAACAAGATCTGTAAATTCAGACGACACCAAAATGATAGCAATTCCATTCCCTGCAAGCTCAAGAATCATTCTAAGAATTTCAAGTTTTGCACCTACATCTATACCCTTTGTAGGTTCATCAAGAAGTAAAATCTTAGCATCACTATTTAATAGTTTAGAAAATATTACTTTCTGTTGATTGCCGCCACTCAAACTAGTAATGATTTGAGAAGCTGATGAGACTATAATTTTCAGAAGTTTTATATAATGTTTTGCAATCTGCTCCTCTTTTTTAAAATTAATACCAAAAATGCTGGATATTTTCTTTAAATTGGATAATGTTATATTACTTTTAATTGGAAATGTGGGGATTATCCCCTGATATCTCTCTTCCGTAAGCATACCAATGCCTAGATTTAAAGCATCTGTCGGGCTTTTTATTTTTACCTGTTTTCCTTTTATATATACCCTGTCATTTATGCTCGGGTCTGCTCCAAAAATCGCTCTAAGCAGTTCTGTCCTCTTTGAACCTAAGTGACCTGCTAATCCTATCACTTCTCCTTCTCTTATTTTGAGATTAATATTATCTAAAACCCTGGGTTTTGATAGATCTTTTATCTCAAAAATGACTTCTCCTAGATTTTTATTTAAAGTAAATTTTTTACTCTCTTCTTTATATCCCAGCATATGTTCTATAACTTTTTTCTCATTTAGATTTTTTATTTTTTCAGTAATTATCTTTTTCCCATTTCGGATTACCGTTACTTCATCAGATATCTCAAAGATTTCATTAATATAATGAGAAATATAAATAATTGACTGGCCACTTTTTAAAAGTGTTTTTATGACATTGAAAAGATTTTCAACTTCCTTAGAATCAAGAGAAGTTGTTGGTTCATCCATAATTATAATTTTTGATTCTCTCTGTAATATTCTAGCTATCATCAGTATTTGCTGTTCGCCTACTCCCAATCCTCTTACCCGTCTTTTTGGATCGATTTTAACTCCCATTGTACTTAAAATCTTTTTAGATTCTTTATAGATTTTTCTAAAATTAATTTTTGAATTTTTAGTCGGGAAGTTTCCAATAAAGATATTTTCAGCTACTGTCATGTCAGGTATTACAGATATTTCCTGATGCATATATGCTATCCCTTCTTTAAATGCATCAGCTATCGAATCTATTTTTACTTTTTTTCCATCAATAAATATTTCACCGCTGTCTCTTTTGATAGTTCCAGATAATAAATTCATAAGTGTTGACTTACCTGCACCATTTTGACCTACAACTGCATGAACCGATTGCTCTTTTAATACAAAATCGACGTTGTCAAGTGCTAGAACACCAGGGAATCTCTTTGTGATATTGTTCATTACCAGGCGGTCTTTTCCATTTCTATTCATATGATCCATATGATTTCAACTTGGATTATTGAAAATACTTATAATATAGCATTATGGTATTATGGTATTACCAACATTTTTATCATATTTTTATCTCATTGTCAAATTTTTAATACTATTAGAAATAGGAATATTAACTATTCTGGATTTATAATCAATAAGAAATTATCTTAAATTTTGTTTCGAAAAATTTCTTTAGTCTCCTTTAGGATTCTGGGATCTAAATTATTAGATTATCCATTAGACCTATACAAAATACGTTCTTCACCTCCACAAAACTTCTTAGTTGTTTGAATTAATTCATCTGAAACTTTTTCTATATAATCATTAGCTGTTTTTTCATTACCTTGAATTATATAAAAACATTCTTTGGTATTTAAAACAACTTTAGTTTTTTCAACTTGCCTTACTTCCATTCTACAAATAATATCATTATCATCATCAATATAACTATACTCCCCTGGACTGATCAGCTTTGGTGATTGCATACCTAAAGGTATGAAATTTTCACTACCTTCTGTAATTCTTAAATGTATATTTCCTGTAATAAATGATATATCGTGAGCACCAAGTGCTAATAAATATTTTGCAGATATTAAATTATAGATATCTACTATTAAATTAATATGTGGAATTGTTCCATATCTAATAATATATAAAATAATATTTTCAGGTGAGGAAATATGTTTTCTATTAGATCTATCTACCTTTTTGTGTAGAATTCTAAAACCTTCTAGTATTTTATTTGCTTTTATAAAGTCTTTACTTAAATGATTTACAAATGATTCTAATATCTTTGATTTAAGATTTTCAAAATTATTATCAAAGGCTCTATTTTCTAAATTCTTAAATACTAAGTAAGTACCTTTCAAACCCAAATTATTGACAGCATCTGATATAGTGAAGCTTAGATTATCAGCATTCATTATTTTATCTCCTCATAGCTTTTTACTATTGATTTAATTATGATACATATGATTGTTTCACGCAAAATCTTTTTATCAATATATTAGATAAATTGATATGTTTGTGCTAGCCTAAATCTAAGCCATATTTCATTTGAAAACTGTACCACTCCAAAATAACATATCCATATGATTTACAAGTTATATGGGAAGGATTAAAGGAGTGATAAGCTTGACAGAAAAACAAAGGATAATACTGGAAGCAATACTTAAAGGAAAGACGCAGAGGCATATCGCAAGGGAGATGAAAAGAGAGGGAAGAAGCTTCAGTAATGATTTTAAGAAGCAGATAGTAGAGTCTGTTGTATCGGGTTCAGCCACACAGGCAGAGATGGCAAGAGGGTATAAGATATCACCGGTACTGATAAACAAATGGAAAAAAGACTACAGAGCCGGTAAGTTCTTTGAAAATGTAGACTCACAGGATATGGCAAAACTTGAGCTAAGGGTAAGGGAGCTTGAGAGGCTACTT